>CEUA01026647.1_pt1 | contig 10418 bp, 10 predicted proteins | sample 361541 | NCBI WGS metagenome assembly CEUA01 (sample SAMEA2623079, study PRJEB7988) | marine metagenome | isolation source: saline water (ENVO:00002010), including
GCCTGCTGCCGCTGAGTTTTTTTTGTTCATTGCATCTTCATTGAAGTGGTCCATCTGCAGGTATGGTCTTACCTCATTAAAATTAATTTTTGGGACACATTCTTTATCTATAAGAGCTTTATACTGCTTCAGTTCGTCAACTAGGCCATTGATATTACCGAGCAGTGACTTTTTACACGCATCCCAACTGCGACCCTCCTTTTTCACCTTGCCATTGCGCTGGACGGCAATTGCTGGGTTTATCCCAGCCAACAGCACGCAGACTGCACTAAAAACATCTTCAACGCCGCTCGGCGGGGTGGCCATTGTCTTGCAGCTACCTAGGTCTCGTCGATCTAATGTATCAAGAGCTGCGGTGGCAGCTCGAATTGCAGGCTCAGCAGCAAGCAAGTCACGCTCGGCATCTTCGTTCTGGAGCTGCACTTCTCCTTGAATGTTGGCCACTTTCGCAGCCTCGCTATTTGCCTTATCTGTCTCTCGCTCCACAATCATCTTTTCAGATGCCACCCTCGCAGCGATAGCCTCACTGTGCTCTCGTTTTTCATCAGCTGCTTGTACCATTGCTGTTAATTCCAGCTCAAGTGTACCGACGGCGGAAGCTGCTTCTCGTAAGCGTGATATTCCGTTTTCCAAGCGCATAGTTGCGGTCTCGTTCTCTTCACGCCGACGCAATAGAAGTGTGCGGTACAAGGCAAGCATTTCAAGATAACTCTTTGGCGTTAAGTAAACAAATCTGCCCTCTTCTCTTTTGTAGCGCACAGCCGCCTTAGTTGCCATTTCAAAGCTCAGAGGCATAAATCTCTCAATTGCAGATCGCAGGGCAGGTGATTTGAATTCTACATCGCTTAGCTGCTTCTCAGCTACAGATTCCAAAGCATCGTTCGGCCAGGGTTGAAACCAATCGATTGTGGTTCCAGAAATGAGTGCTGGGAAACGCTTTGCATAGGTCCCAAAATCAGGGCCAACTGGAGAGAAGCACACAGCAATATGAAGGTTGGCTCGAACTTGTGTTAAGAAATACTCCCAACATGATGCAGTGTCTGCGGGAAGGCCCGCTGCTTTCGCTTTACCCTCCACCATTGATGCCAAGTTATCTCGTTCGTCTTTGCTAAATAAATCAGGAATACTCCCAGCGAGTAGGTCATTAAGATAAACCAAAAACTTTTCGTCGATTATCTGAGAGTCTGTGAATAAAAAGACGATGCCCTCCGGTTTTGTGCCAGAACGAGTGAGCATGCTTTGCAGATCCAATCTAAAGTCCCCAAGTCCATAACTTGAGGTTATGCATATGCGCACCAACGCATGGCCACATATGTGAGTAGATAGGCGCGCAAGACTTTGCTTGCCACTTCCACCCACACCAACTAGAAGAATGTGCCCCCCGGGCTGAAATATGGTTCGCGTGATTCGTGCCACGTGTAAGAGCGCGTCTCTAAACAAAACAAGATCCATAGCAGGATGAAACTCGTTATAATCGCGGAGGACCCGCTCAAAACAGTTCCGTAGTGCATCAATATCTTCTACTAGCCCGTATGCTGGAGAATCAAGGGTGGCGACGTCGCGGACATGAGAAAAGCATAGGGGAGTTGTAGCATGATCTCCCCAGAGATGGGCTGTTCCTACTGCTGGGAATGCCTTTTTGGCCGTGCTTTGAAGGATTGCCCGAAATCGCAAGACATCGGATTCGCAGACAAGTCTATCGCCGTAAGTTCGCTCAGATTCATGGATCCAGAGAAATACAATACTATCTGGTATAGTAAATTGCGCAACATGGGAGCGAGCGAGTAACAGACCTCCAAAGACGCTTGCCAGGTGACGTCTGTGTGTTCATGCTGCCGCGGGAAACTCGTCTGGACACCGATGCGCACACATTGAACCTGTGAAGAGCAGACCATAAAGTAGTGTGGCCCAGATAATACGTGATGACACTGGATTGCACTCATAATGAAAATTTGACGCCGTCTTACGAAAAGTATCATGTACCTCTTTATGTAGTGCAAGTGCCCCCTTGATGAGATTTGATACTTGATTGCACACATTGGCTGGGAATTGCTCAGCTTGAAAGTGTCCATCCAGGAAGGTCTGAAATATTGTCAACAGACTGGTGGCGCTTGGCATGCCAACGGCAAAAGTTGAGAAGTGCCGTTGAAGACGCGGATTGACTAAAAAGGATCCGGCCGTTGGGTTCATGCATGCCATGTATTGACAATCAATTACACTCTTGAGGGTGAGCTTGACTGGATCATACCAGCCGGCATAGTCCAGGTGTTGGCGCATCAGGGCAATTGCAGATTGTGTATTGTATTTATCTAGCTGCCTAGCAGTGTAGTACCATGCGGTGCTTACCACCCCAGCGACTACTTTCCCACTCGACAACAGAAAAAGGTAGTATTCTTCGCGGCAGTGGTTCGCACGGTAGGTTTAAGTCATCTACACACAATGAATGGCATTGGTATCAAATGAAATCAGCACGCACCAATAAAATATATTAGTCGAGTTGAGCCAGGAGCTCCATATGTTGACCCGGTTCTTTTCTGAAGTGGCGCCTCCAATGAGCCGATTAGAATAGTTGCCGTGCTGTAATAATTCATATTGATGCCCACACTCGAAAACTCAGTAGGAAGTAATTCGCGCAGTATGCCGGTGACGAGTTGCGTTTTCCCAGTACCTGAACGAAGAAGTGTGCACCACAGCAATGGCCAGAAGAAATAGACTCTCTTTTGCCTAGCTTAGCATCTCATGGTCGACCACTAGGCCCAGCAAGCAGCACAGGTTGGCGGCACTGAACGAGAAGGTTGATCCAATGACAAATACTGGCTGTTTCAGTTGTGGGAACTGTGACCTCATTCATTTTAGCTGTACGCGAGTCAAAATTTACTGCATGAAATGAAGGGTTCTGTCGCCATGGTTCGAATTTATTCGAGATTGGATCAAGCCAGTAGTCAAACACAGTATCGCGTGTTGGCAAACGCACTTGTTTAAATTGAGATTTCCACCACTCACTAAAATCCGCCTGATTGTCGTGACCGTCATCTGACAAAGTAAGTGCAGATCCAAATGCCCAGATAGCGCAGAAAACAAAAACCATTTCTAATTTGAATCGGTCGTTGGCGGTCTCAGCAACAATTGCGCCTTCTAGCATTTTCAAAAGTCCTGAGACTAACGCCATGTCCACAATAGGGACGACTGCTTTTGAGTTGTCACGCAAATACTTCAAGCTTGGTAAAACATACTTCTGGAAAAGGTCGCTTAATACCTGATTGTAAAGAAGCTGTGTCTCAAGGGTCAAGACCAAAATCAACGTCGCATCTCGCCGACTTGCTTTGTGCCGAATAAACTTCATCCGGCTGTGACTGTACCCATGAGGCTATCATTGAATGCCACAGATTCCCGTCGTCGGAACTTATGTAAATAATCCCTGCCCGGCTTACTGTTGCTGGTGTGGCAAAACAAAGGTCACGGATTTCAAACAACATCCGCATACATGGCTTCAGGGGAATACGTTCATTGGACGCTAGGGTAAGCATTCTATTGTCGTCCATTACCTGCAGTGGCGAATAATATTTTAGTGCATACTACACTCAAGGTGGACACTGGCTGATACGGAGTTCATTGACTCAATCCAATTTGCATCAAGATCACCTTAAAACACAATGCTACCTCACGTCTGATAAAGGGGGCGTGGGGCGCATCTGATAGCTCTTTGCAGCGAAGGGGGGCGGGAAGGTCAGACGAGTGATTCACTTACCATCAAGCACTATCCTGGGGGCGTATGATTGTGATTAAATGGGAGAGTGCACGTACCATTTGGGTTTGTCATCTTCAAGTTGTCCAAGGTCTCGCATAATTGAACTCAACAGTCCATCTTTCCATTCACGTGATTGAAGCATGATGTGACCATATAAAACTTCAGTTGGAATCACCTTAGGATTTAGATGTGCAATATAAACTTTTTGCTGTGGGTCTTTATCGTCACGTGCGCGGGCCAGCATCTTCCATGTCACTGATTTCCCGGCACCTGCAGGGCCCATGACAAAAACACAATGCCGGATCGCCAACAGTTCGTCGAGCTGCGCAACTTTGAGAGTAAAATGTTCATCAGGCCAAAGATCAGATTCTTCGATGGCTTTGATGATTGAAGTGGCAAGGCTCGAGTCTACTACTCGTGGTGGATCGACACCGGGAAATAAGTCATTAAGCAGACCTGTTTTTGCTGAGCTCGAGCATGAAATACAAAGCACATCACGCACCAAAAAACACGATTTCGTCTTGTTGGACAATTTTAGGGATGTTAAAATCCCTAAGGGCACGCATCAACAATTGATCTTCTGGCAGCTCTGGCTCGGCCCTTTTAAGCTGCCCTGCAACGACAAGGACTGATTTCACAGCGCGCAGACCCCAGTCATAATGCCTATCAAGTTGAATTTGTTGTGCTAATATGCATAGGACAACAATGTAGGTATATATACGACTGCTTCGAAAGTAAATCACGCAGCAATGAATATAGCCCATAGAATTTTGATGCTAAGCTTCGAGCACTTACGTATCCCTCGGCCATGAGCATGTTTTCGCCTGGAGAAGGATAGTATCAGATGTAAGAAAGCCATAACTTGAATATAGACGCGAATTCTCTACATATCAACACTAGATCTGGCACCTAGAACTCAAAATTTGGCGTGGGGTTTTCGCAAGGACACGCACGCACCATGACAGTCATGGGGCGGAATAAAGCTTTGAGACCCTCAGGCAGTTCCGAGCGCCCCAAATATCCCTGCCACGTGAAGTCCTCACCGCCAGTAGAAATGTATGATTTCTTACCGGGTTCATTGTAATAAATGCGCCGCAAGTCGGATCTAGGTCGACCTGGTCACCCTCAATCAAGATGACGTGAGTGGTGACTTCATTGTGCTCGAAGCGAGCGTTGCCCTCGCAGACAGCCTTAAACTGAACAGTGCACACAGAAAGAACCGCAGGAATGAGTCGATTGAACTCATCAAAGCAGCCCCACGAGCCACTTGCAGCCAATCCCTTGAAAATGTTGCCTAGTGATTGGAAGTCCATTTCCGGAGAACCTGGGTTTTCAGATAAACACGTGGATAATCGACAATTGACATAGGCACTGTCATTTGACAATTGAATACGTAGCAACATTTTCCTAACGCAGATGCAAGATCCTTCGTTGTCTCTGTTTTGCCTAGTGATTGATAGATTTGCACTCAATTACTAACTCGAATAAAACACTAATCTTGAAAACCGGTCCCGGCAGGACCCGCGGGTGCACAACCCATTTTTAGATGGAGTGCTTGCGTCGCAGTGACATAAAACCGGTCTGTAAGCGGAGTAACGACAAGGCGGGGACCATTTCCGAGATATTCCAGACCATAGCTAAATCCTAACACAAGCAAAGGAATATATACAGTTTCAAGGCCTGAAAAGACTCGGGTGCCAGGAGGCTCAATCCGCACGAGCATCACAAACATGTATCTCTGTCAAAGCAACCACTAGGCCAGCTTCTTCTTTCTCAATAAAACGGTGCTTGAGTTGTGACTGCCATTGAAAATCATTTTTGTCAACGGAGACTTCTTTGATTAATTTACCAAGTATGTCGCGTGTGTGTGCATCCATTGTAATTAGACACATCACGCGTTGTCGCTCGCTACCCTTCAGGTTTGTTTGTGTCAGCCTGACTAGATCGATGAGATCTTGCTTCTGTCGATCAGAGTATAGTACAAGTGTATTATTGTCCATGGCTCCTTCGATTGCCATGACCGATTGAATACTTGCAACCAATATTGCAATCTGTGCCGGATCTAGTGAGTAACCAGCTGGATTTGATTCCAGTAACCACTCTGCTCTTGGTCTCAGAGGGTAACGTTTTTGGGATCTCTCAAGGTTCTTTTGTAATGTGTCTCGCTGAGCAGTGAGAATCGTGTGCATGTAAAATTCTACTTTGCCCTCCAAGGATACGGCTGGCTCAAAATCCACTTGCTCTTCTCCCACGCCGGATATAAAACTAATTGCACGTGGCTTACTTGCAGACGAGCTTTCAAGACGCAAGCTAGCTGTTGCAAGAAGAACTTTATTGATGTGGCGCATAACCTTTGCTGGGCAGGACCCATTTGAAAGAATATCCAGAAGGTCCGCTTCACCTGTAAGAATTATATTCCTTATGATTGGGCTGAAACAATGGACGTGGGTGGCTGCTTGTGAAGTAGAACCTATACATCAGGTGTGATCGTGTGATCGTGTGATCGACGACACTGAGAGTGCTGACCGGGGGAATTTGCAACGCTTCCCTGCCAGGAAGTCTGCAAGTGCCTTTTTGCAAAGGTCCTGGTCTGAATTAATACTGTCAAGACGCTCTATAAGCCCTCGATATTGAGATGCTTGTTTGACATTTTTAACATCAGCCATTGTCTTTAATGTTTTTCTAACTTGCTCATCAATCATAGTAAATCGCATTGCATCTTCGGGAAGTTCCCGCCTCACTTCATCTGATCCTATAAATAGTGGCTCTAGGTAGGACCACGTGCGTTGTATGTCGGATAGCATTTGCACAACTTCAGAAACTGCAACTAGTGCGCGTTGCCATTCCATTGCTTGTGCTCTGAAGTGATCGTAGCGGCTTGCGACCATACTTTGCAACGTAAGCTGGTCAGCCTCTAATTGATCGACATCATCTTCTGTCATCTTCAACAAAGGCACATCAGTGTCTTTGTAGTACACCACCCGAAAGTCTACATTATCCCAGGTTATAGAAAGAGCCCGTAGTGTTTCTTCATGTGCTGCTTCACGCGAGGCTTTGTCAGTAACGTCGACAATAGCAGCTATGTGCAGGTGGAGCTTTAAGCTCAAAACATCCGCTAACCGCATCCCATGGAAAGCACTAGGTTGTCCCAGTACGGTGCTTACCCCGGTGATCTTTCTTATCTCGTCCCAGTGACGATCACGCATAGTTTGTTGTCGTAAACTAGAAATCACCGGGCATGTCATCAGAAATTCCTTTGCTGTACGCTCAAGGCCAAGATATGCATCCGACTGCTTTACAGAGGCAGGATGCTGCTTTACCTTTGTCAGTATTAATCTTGCGTTTTCCTCAAGTCCATCTGCGTCTAGGTCGTCCCAAAGAAGATTGCCAGCTTCTTCAATATAAGTATCACATTCTCTCGCACATGCCCAAACCTCCTGATAACTCTTCAGCATTCCCCCGGCAGAAGAAAGCAAGTCCCTGGATGTAGCTACATCAGCTGGACATTCAAACATTTTTGAGAGGTGAATCATTTTTTTGCAGCGCTCTTCTTCTTCCTCATGAGCAGCAATCATCAAAGAAAGAAGCTCCATAGCCTTGAAAGTCCCTGTTTCATAGAGTACAAAAGGTGCAGACTCAACACTTTTTTGGAATTCACGCACCCGAGCTTCATAGTCCAGCAACTCGCCCTTTGTTCTAGTGCCTTCAGCCTTAACAAGTGGAGCTATTTTGAGAAATATGCTCGGGGCTGCACGCTGTGAGGCTTCCCAAGAAGTGCGGTACGATTCTACTAGTTTTTCTTGTGGCCCAATATTGATACCTTGCATTTTATGATGCGATAGAATGCATTCGAGACGGTCAAATAAAAGATCAATTTCTTGCTTCATTTCCTGGATCATATTTAGGTGCTCTTTTACAGATACTAATGCTGCTTGATTCTGTAAGTCTGTCCAGCCATTGTCACTAGGCTTTGCTTGGATACCAGTGGCAACTGACTTGCAGAACGCCGCTAGAGTTTGGATGTCCTGTTGCACGGCCAAGGAAACGAGCTTTCCTGTCATTGCATTATTCGATCTCGGGACAAATTCCTCAAAATGTACACTAACCTGACTCCCTCGTACCTGCCCCGGGGAGCCGCCAAACGTGCCTAAAAATTCAACCGCTACCATATAAGTTCCGGGAGAAGGAGCTGTAAAACCGACATAGTAGGTTCCATCATCATTGTCGCGTACTTCTACGCCGTTGCGAAGCTGCACATCTTCACCATTCTCACCACCGCCCAAAAGGTTGATACTCGCGATGAATTCATCGCCTCCTGTTGTACGATTGCAATTTAAGTTGTCCTTGGCCTGGATAATAAACATGGTCTCTTCGTTGCAAGCTCCGCCATTTAAAAGCCCTGGGCCAAATATGAGAGAATTCTGCGCACTAGTTACAGCAAAAAATGTATAAACTTGAGATGTCGTGGTAAAGCTGTCGCCATTTAGAGCAACCCGTACATCAACTGCACCTGCAGGGTAAGCACTGAAGTCTGGTGCTGTGCAGACCAATTGCGTGCTGCTGAGAAATTCTCCATGCACATCAACTGTGCCAAACTGAGAAGAAAAACGAACGACAACGTCTTTCGTGTTGACAAAGTCAATTCCGGTGATTTGCAAAGCGGTTGAGCCAGTAATTGGCCCAGTTTGAGGATAAAGATCCATGATTGCATATGGGGGACCTACTAAGTGTGCCACATCAAGCGTGAATATGTCTCCTAGCCACTCGTTTGCCCATCCACCAAAAAGAATGAGCCTGGAAGACTTGCTGTCATAGACGAGGACTGAGTCTGCACGGGCTTTGGGTTGGACATGACCATCAATTAAAGGACAGGTCCAGCGATTAAGGCCCGCATCTAAAACAGTGATATCCCCACAAAGCACACCTTGTCTATTGTTATCACCATCTAACTCTCCCTCAAGACCGCCATAGACAAACACTTTCCAAGCAGGAATCGCCATTACAGAGCAGGCTGCGAAATTCCATCGCGGCGCCGAGAAAGAGCCTTCAACACAAGACCATACTGGTGGATTCAGCTTAGTTTCCATTATGAAAAGATCATCAAACTGTTGTGATGCATTCCAGCCCCCCAGAATGAACAATGATGCTTCAACCGCACAGGATTGGTGGCCAGAGCGCCGCTCTGGGCACCGTCCCTTCGCAATAACCCGCGACCATGTCCACGCTCGAACATCAAGGCAGTGAAGATCATCAAGGTCACGTCTTGCGTAACCTGCGGCGCGGAAGCGATTAAGTATATTGCAGCGAAGAACAGAAAGAACAGACGCCAAATTGAACCGTGGCCGCCATAACCGCCAAATATGAACATTGAATGCCCAATAAGAGTTGCAGAATGACCTCCACGAGGGGCAGGAAGACCTGGCCAAGTGCTTGATGCAGGATGACTACCATTAGCGATAAAACCAGGATCTTGATCAAAATGCGGCTGCTGCCACTCCATGGCGACAGTGTCGAACACCCACACATCTGACAGACGGAGAGAGGCTGTATAGTATCCTCCAAAAATAATGATTTGGGTGCCGTCATAAATGCTGGCAGAATGACGCCACCTTGCCAAAGGCTTTTGCCCATCAGCAAGCTCTAGTAGGCACCACTCGAATTCTGAGCTACCCATTTTAAGAATGTGTAATTCATTGAGTGGCCGTGCTATTTTGTCATGCAAGCCTGCACTCAGCCCACCGAACAGGAATCCAGTGTTGCCAATCACCGACAAGGTGTGACCCGAGCGTGCGCAGGGGACATTTTTTGTCTCACTGTCACTCGGGTGACAACGAGGCTTGTTCCAACGTATCTTCGGAGAGGACATTGAGAGCAACACAAGCGCGCTGGGAACGTATACCGCAGTACAAGCTGGTACCTACGGTACCTACGGTACCGTAGGTACCTACGGTAGGTACCGTAGGTACCTGGTACCGTAGGTATCGTAGGTACATGTACCTGCGGTACATGTACTTCGGTAATTGTAACCAAAGAGAGCCCGGGGAACACTAGTACTGGAGTACCTCAAGGAGCCCGAGCCTGAGCCTGAGAAGAGCCGCATATTCTTAACTCGAACTTGACTCGGACTCGGAAGGGTACTAGTAACTTGAACTCTCCGGCGGACCGTCTCAGCCGCTGCACCGTGACTCCGAAACTCGAACTTGAAGGTGCGTGGTACCCCTTTGGTTCTTGCCTCATTCGCAGGTATTCACCGTCCTATAATTACAGACGTCGCACTCGGACCCGAACTCGGAGACCCGGGCCCAGTGCCGCCGCAGTGCTATACAGTCATACGGTATCGTGACCCAGCCTGAGGTTAGTACTAGTCATGGCGCCGTGGCCCCAGGGCCCCGGGCAGAATAGCCTGAGGTGGACGTTCCGCCCAGAGGAAGTAGAAAGAGGAAACCCTCTAGCCTATTCCCAAGGATGTATCCACCCACTCAGGCTACGATTCCGAGTCCAAGTTCGAATTGAAGTTGAGTATACCGTGACTCGGACAATGGCCCGGGCACTGTCCGAGTCGCAGTTGTTCTATTGGCTTTGCCTCTATAGACCAACTTTTATCCAATACTCACGCCGGGTACCGCGAAACTCTCTCCCGGGGCAGCCCAGGGCCCTTGCTACATTATAC
>CEUA01109787.1_pt1 | contig 10417 bp, 4 predicted proteins | sample 361541 | NCBI WGS metagenome assembly CEUA01 (sample SAMEA2623079, study PRJEB7988) | marine metagenome | isolation source: saline water (ENVO:00002010), including
GCAGATACAGGTGCAGATACTGGTGCAGATACTGGAGCAGATACTGGAGCAGACACAGGCGATGATGATCCTCCACCTCCTAGCGATACTAAAATAGCTTCTTTTAGAATTTCAGGAATGACTCCTGATAACATGTATATAATAAGAGAAAATTTAAATGCTGCAGGAGAAGTAATTAGTACAGAACGAGTTTCTAATCCTAAATATTATGCAGTGTTTGATACTAAAGTTGTTAATGTAGCGGACAACGGTGACAAAACAGTAGAATATTATAATGAATACGGAAATCTTCTTAGAACAGAAATAATAAAAGGAGACGGTAGTACAGAACAGAAAACAGATAATTACTTTAGTCCTGAAAATCCTGATGAAGGATGGGATGGAAATTATTCTAATAACTGGAGTTCAATGGGAGCAACTCGTTATGTACCTACTCCAGGACAAGAACCTACTCCTACATCTATTGAGCAGCTAATTCAAATGGGTGCACAAAGAGGTTACATAAAGGGTAGAGTAGTCCCACAAGTAATGCCACCTGATGGAAAAATGCCTCCATCATGGGGAAATACTCCTATATATGTATTTTACAACCCTGGTTCTACTGGGGGAACAAGCGGTATAGGAAACATACCTCCTATGACTATAATATATGATAATGAAGGGTATATAATGACTAAAGGAAATGGAATGCCTATGAATGCGTTTAAACCAGAAGACTATACTATATTAGGAGCTATACCTGAACCTGGTGATGGTGATGATGACGGTGATCCAGGTGATCCTACTATTCCAACACCGCCTATAACAGATGCCTTTGATCCTGCTCAATACTCAGCACAACAAATAACTGATCCAAGACTACCAGAAGGAACAGAGTTTAAATATACTCCTCAACAGTTTGGTTTAGATGAGACTATGACTTTACCAGAAGGTGCTAGACTTGATCCAGAACTAATGTCAAAACTAGCTCAAGGTACAGCCACTATAGCAGATTTACCTGTTGTAAGAAATGCTAATAGTTATACTGCAGATCAAATATATAATGATATTTTAGAATTTGCAGGAGAAAATAATGTAATAGATAAAACTGTTATTGAGCAACTAGGTGATCCTTCTTTAGGAGCTTTAGTGCTAAATGAAGCTGCTGATGAAATTATAGCAAGAAATCCTAATACTTATACGGTAGATGCAGATGAACTGCCGTCACGAAGAGGCATGATATCTGATCAACCTGTTCAAATATTAGGTGCAAATGGTGAAGTAATAGGGGTTATACCTGCAGGAGCTGAATTACCAACTGCTGCAACTATTCAAGCATTAGGTTCAGAGGCTTTAAATGTAATAGATAGACCACAATCAGAGTTTGTAGCAGATGAAGCTGCTGCTCAAAGAGCACAAGAAGATGTAACAGAAAGAGAAAGAGTAGCTGCTACTGTAGGCGGTCAAATCTTGGAAAGAGCATTAGGCAAAGACACTGGCGATTTAAGTTCAACAGAATTAGCTGCAGCACCTGCTGTAGATGAAGTATCAGGAATAGTAGGAGAATTATTTCCTCAAGCCATTGATGGAAATGTAGAAGCATTAGACACCGTAAGAGGTCAATTATCTTTACTTATGGAAGATTTTAATGACGGCACTCCAGATTGGGCAGCAGGTTCTATAAGAGTCGCAAATCAAATTATGGCAGAAAGAGGATTAGGTAATAGCTCAATAGCAGCAGCAAGTATTGTACAAGCTGCACAAGAAGCGGCACTACCTATTGCTCAAGCTGATGCACAAGTATATGCTAATATGAATTTAACTAATCTAGCTAATAAAAATAAGTTTGCACTTGATAATGCTGCAGCAGCTAGAAATTTTAAATTACAAGATTTATCAAATGTACAACAAACTGAATTAGCAAACTCAGCTCAAAGATATGCTTTATTAGGGGCATCATTAAGTAATTATCAAGCAGCAATGCTTGCAAATGCTCAAATGCAAAATGCTTTACAAGAACAAGATTTAACTAGGGGACAACAAGAACAAGTAGTAAATGCTGCTAGGTATGCAGAATTAGAAAACATGAATTTAACAAACGAGCAACAAACTCGTATAGCAAATCAAGCAAATAATTTACAAGTAGATATGGCAAATTTATCGGTTAAGGAGAAGGCAATTCTCGCTGAATTGCAAGTACAAGCTGCTTTAGAGGGACAAGAGCTTGACAATATTCAGCAGACTAATATAATAAAAGCTTCTCGATACGCTGAAGCAGGTAATCTTGATTTTACTTCTGAACAAACTAGAGTTTTCCAAAATTCTAAAATGATGGAAACCTTAAATATAGATAATTTAGAGTTTGATCAACTTCGTACATTACAGAATGCTGCTAACTTTGCTACAATGGACACAGCAAATTTAAATAACAGGCAAACAGCTCAAGTAGAAAATGCTAAAAACTTCTTATCTATGAACTTAGCTAATTTGAATAATGATCAACAGTCTACTATATTATATTCACAACAATTACAACAAGGGTTATTATCTGATCAAGCGGCTCAAAATGCTGCATTACAATTTAATGCTACTAGCCAAAATCAAGTAGATCAATTTTATGATAACCTTATAGCAGATATTGCAAAACATAACACAACTCAAATGAACGCTATGGAACAATATAATGTAGGTCAAGAAAATGCTCTTAATCAATTTAATACTAATTTACAAAATTTAAGAGAACAGTTTAATGCTAAAAATGCTATAGAAATAGAACAGTCTAATGTTAATTACAGAAGAGAATTAAATACAGTAAATACAGCAGGCATTAATGCACAAAATCAATTTAATGTAGCTAATTTATTAAATATATCTAACCAAGCTTTATCTGAAATATGGCAACAATATAGAGATGAAGCAACTTTTGCTTGGCAAGCAGGTCAAAATGATATGGATAGAAAATTTAATTTAGCTATGGCAGTTATGCAATCTGAGCTACAACAAAAATTCTTTGATGCTACAATAGATTATAACATAGGTGCAGGAGCAGCTAATTTAATAGGAGACATTATAGGGGGTGTTTTAGATGTATTAGAAGAAGATAACCCTAATGATGAAACAGAAGGAGGAACTGATTAATGAGTATATTTGATAGAGTTTTAAGAAAAGTAGGATTAAAAAGTAAAGGCGGTAAAGAAGAGGAAAAAGATAAAAAACCTCCTTTTTCGGAAATGGCTTTAAAAGATTATCAATCTTTTGGTATAAGTCCTAAATTTTTTGCAAATAGTAGATTGGTACAATCAGGAACTGTAGCTGATCCTAAAAAAGTAGGTAGTGGAGATATGGAGGTAGCTTATTTACAAGCAGTAAATTCGCTTAAACGCAAAAATGAAAGATTGGCTAATCAATTAATTAAAGCATTAAGTTAGGAAAAATATGACAAAAAGAACAAATATAAAACCAGAGCAAAATACAAAATCTTTTGGGTTTGCTTTGCCAGGAATTTCTTTAACAGATACTCCTAGAAAATTTCCTTGGGATAAACCTCCTCGTTTAAACACTCCAGAGGAAGCTTTATCTTATGTAAAAGATATTTTAGAAAATAAAGGAACTATGGATACTATAGTAGACTTATTAGAAGTAGGAACTACTCCTAAATTTATAGCTACTTCTATTGTAAAAGCAGGATGGTCAGGCAATTTATGGAATCCTGATGTAGCAGAACTTATTAAATTTCCTGTTGCAGCACTTGTTACTTTAATAGGTATTTCTGCAGAAGTAGATATTAATATGGATGAAAAGGAAGAAGATAAACCTCTTAAAAGAGCTAAAATAGATTTAGAAGAACAAGATGATATGGAAGATGTTTCTAGTGAAGACGAAGAAGAGCTAGTAGAAGAATTTAAAGGAATAATGAGTAGGAAATAATTATGGCAGATTACTTATCAAAAGGATTATTAAGATCAGGTATAGACAATACAAGAAGTCTTATAGGAGGAAACATAGCCGAACAAGAGGATATGTTTGACAATTTTAGTAATGTAGCAGATAAAAATGCTTTAACTATAAAAACATTAGATAGCGAACAAAAAAAGAGACTTAAAAATGAAAAGTTATTAGTACGACAAATAAAAAAAGATTTTCCAGGAATACAAGATTCTTTAGCTAATAGCATAGCATTTACTATTGGCGAACAATTTATACCCACTTTGTCAGCAAAACCTACTTATTCTTTCGGAGAGTATAGCACAGTATATGAAAATTCTAATTTAAAAGGTGGGGGTTCTTACGCATTTGATGTACAAAGCGATAATAGAATTGATATTGATATGCCTAAAGATACTTCTTTTGGAGGTATTGATATTCCAAAAGTAGAGGCAGACGATACATCTATTTTTAAAAAATTATTTACTACTGATCCTAGAAGAGCACAAAGTAAATATGGAAAAGAAAGAGGTCTTACAACATCAGAGTCTGCCGCTTTAGGAACTATCGGAGCACCATTAGATTATGATCCTCTTTCTGCTTATGATACTGGTACAGAACTTAATTTGATACCTGCTTTTGAAGTTCAGGGAGGACTCACTATAGGTCAAGGTCAAGCATTTGTAGACAAACAATTAGCTACATATGACACATCTTTTTCTGCTTTACTTGCTAGTGGTAATATTGTCGATAACCCAGACGGTAGTTATAGTTTTCAAGAAAAAGCTGTAAACGATGAAGAAATGCGATATAGAAGAAATAAAGCTCTTGAACAAGTTGGTATAAGTGGGCAAAGAGGGCCTATAAACCCTACTTTAATTAGTAACTATATTATAGAAACTCAGCCAATAGCAGATAAATATAAAAATATTGAAGCTCAGTTAACTGCAGGATCTGCAACTGATCCAAATTCGGTAAGAAGAATAGTTGCTAAATATAGAACAACTGTTAATGCAGGTGGAACAAATAAACAAGGAGAAGATTTAAACTTTATAAAAAAAGAATTAGAAACAACCTTAAACAATAGAGATGATATTTCTGATGACGAAAAAGACTACCTATTAAAAAATTATTCTTCTGATATGAAAACAGCAAAATCTTCCATGTTTTATACTAAACAATATAACATAGATGATTATAAAAAAGAAATAGATGATGTTAGTTTTAAACAAAGTATAGCTTTTCGCCCTGAAGATTTAAGAAAACAAGAAGAAATCACAACAGAAGAAACACAACAAGACACACAAGAATCTGATCAAAAATTAACTGAAGGCAAGCTTGATGTTAATGAACTAGCTTTAACTTTAAATATACCTGAAGAAAAAAAAGAAGGTGAAGTTTCTATAAATGATTATGCTTCTAGGGCAGAAAACATAGGACAACAAATGGAAGAAGAGTTTGTGAGAACAAATCCTGTAGAGTCTGGGGCATTAGAGACAGCAGGAAAAGCTGTAGATGAAGGCTTTGATACAGTAAAAAATAAAATTAAAGCTGCTCAACAAAGAGCAGAAGTAATATCTTTTGCAAAAGGTTTAATAGTATCACTACCTTCAAATGTAGTATCTAATAACGAAAAAGCAAGAAGAGTAACATTTATTGTAGATGATATAAATATGTTACCTGAAAAACTAAAAGAAAGATTAATACAAAAAATATCACAATTTGTATCTAATAATCAAGACACTTTAGGTTCTGAATATGTAGATAATGTTACTACAAAAATTAATCTTGCAAATAATGATGATGAAGAAATATTAGCTAAAGCTGAAGCTTTTGCAGAAGGCGGTACAATGAGTAGAGCTATTCCTCGTTTTAATAAAGGTAGTACTATTATAGATAGAAAAACAGGAAAAGACAAAGATAGTGACATAGAAGAAATTGTTGTTAAAGGTAAAAGAGAAGACGATCCTTTTAAATATGATAAAGGAATACTACGAGGCATAGGAGGATACGGAGGATTAGGAGCATATTCTGATCCTGCGGAAGCTCAAATGGCGTATTTAATGGGAAGAGATAAAGACACTCAAGGTTCTGCTATGATGGAAGGCGATTTAGGAGGAGATGATAGCATGTCTCTTAAAGAACGCCAAGACGAGTACGATAAAATGTATAATTATACAGATACAATGAGAAAACAAATTGCAGAAGATGCTAAAAAAAATATGAAAAAAGGCATAATGGCAGCAAATGAAACTATAGACGATAGAAATATACTAGAACAATTTGTAGATGTAGGCATGTTAGGAGCACCAGGATCTAAAGCTAAGATAGCAACAGCAGCACTTACAGATAACGAAACAATTAATAATGCTGTAGGTGCTATAGCAAATGTTGTAGATGCTCCTTTTAATCTAATAGCAGGATGGCTTAAAGCAGGAGCAAAAAAAGTTGATGTACCTGATTTAGATAATATTCCAGGACTAGATAAAATAGAAACTGCATTAGATACCGCAGAAGATATAGCAGGTTCTAACGATTAGGAAATAATATGTCTGATACTAAACTGAGCTATGATTACCTAAATCAAGATGAAGAAGCTCAATCAATCATAAAAAAATTTAACAAAGGCATCTATGGTAAAGACATAGAGGATGCAGAAGAAAACACGGCTAAATTTTTAGAACACCATAGAAAATATGATATGCTTAATGAGTTTACTGTATTGGGTGATTTAAGCTATGTAAGAGATGAGGAAGAACGCAACGGAATAAATCAAGAAGAAAGACTTCTTAATTATAGACAGGCTAGAGATTTATTTGAAAACTATGAAGGAGGTCTATCTAAAGGTGGAGAATCTGGGTATGAAACTATAAAAGATTACATGGAAGGATTTGCTATGTCTCCTTCTTTATGGTTAGGTATTTTTACTGGAGGAGCAGGTAAAACAGCTCAAGTAGCTGCAACTAGATTGTCTTCTCAAGCAGTAAAAGAATTTGTAAAAAATAGAACAAAAACTTTAGCTGCCTCTGGTAGAAAACCTACTGTTCAAAACATTAGAAAATTTGGACAAACTAAAGCAGTAGATGCTGCTACTAAATTAGGAGGTTTAGGAAGTCCAGTTAGGGCTATGACAGCAAGACAAGCCGCAGGTAAATATGGATTAAAACAAGCAGGTATAGCTGCAGGTATAGAAGGAACTGCAGGAGCATTAACAAATGTAGCACAGCAAGCTGTAGAAATGGAAGGAGAAAATTTAGGTCTTCAAACTAGAGAAGCCTTTTCACCAGGAGAGGCAGCAGCTATGGGAGCACTATCTACAGTTACTGCAGGAGGTATAACTTATCCTTTAGCAAAATGGCAAGCTACTAGAGCAGCTAGAGTTGCAGGAGTAGTTGGCGGAGAAACAGCAATAACTAACATAGCCATAAGAAATGCAAAAGAAAAAATAGATGGGGATGAAGTTGCTAGAGCTAGACTTGAAGAAATTAAAGAAAAATTAAGCCAAGAGTCTGAAGATTTATGGAATAATATAGACGATAAAGGTAAAGAATTATTAGAAGAAAATTTTGGAGGAACTGATCTTACTAAAAGTCAAATTAAAACTGGTATTAATGATAATGTAGCATATGCTTTTACAGAACTTTTTCATACTGGTAAAATTAGATTTTTAGACACAGAAGAACAATCTATTACTAGACAAGTTTTTAATGCCCTTGATCCAAAAGGAGATAACCCTGTAGCAATACCTGAAATAAAAGAAACCTTACAAAAATATGGTTTAGGTATGGAAGATTTTAGATTTATGTGGTGGTCTACTATATCAGATGCAGGTAGAACATTAGGTATATGGGGAAGACTTACAAAAGACACGCAAGCTAATATAGGAAAATTTCAAGCAGATATAAGAAAAGGTGAAAGAAGTTATGCTAATGCTTTAGGATATACAGGATCTTTAAGAGAAGCTGAACAAGCTTCTATAGCTTTAGAAAAAGCTGCTGCTAGTGGTAGTGCTACCCATTATATAAGAACTGTAGATAATTTTAGACGAGCTATGATGGTTATGCAGCCTAAAACAGCAGTTCGTAATTTTATATCAGTAGTAGGCAGATTGCCTCTAGACGCAGGTGCTAGACTAGTAGATAATTCTATAGCTATGATGGGCAATTATGTTACAGGACAGCCTATAAGCACAGGAGTAAGATGGACAGACTCTTTTTCTATATTTAAAAATGTATTAGACAATGCTAAAGCAGGAGCTCAAATAGAAGAATTACTAACTAATGTAGACAGATACCATTATCATAATTTATTTACTAATTACTCAGAAATAAGTCATGCTATGGGAAAAAATACCTCAAGCACTACAAGAGGTTTTCAAAAAGTAGCAGATACTTTAAACATAATGAACAGAACACAAGAACATTTATTTAGAAGAGCTGTGTTTATGGGTTCTATAGAAAGACAATTAAGTAGAAGAGGCATAGTAGGTAAAGACGGTTTATATAAAAATATGACAGAGTTTGTCGAAGGTAGTAAAGACGGTACAAAAGCTAGTGGATTAACTAACAAAGCTTTATGGACAGATAAAGATAATATGATTGAAAGAGCAATAGAGGATGCTCTTGATTTTACTTTTCAAGGTAATGTAGGGGTTAGAGGAACAAGAACTTATGCAGAAGGTCCTATAATACAGTCTTTTGATTATATCGCAAAACCTTTAGTAAAACTTTTATCTACTCCTGTTGCAGGTACTGCATTTATACCTTTTCCTAGATTTTTATATAACGCCTTAAAATTTCAAATAGAGTACAGCCCTTTGGGTATGTATGACGCATTTCATACAAAAGTTTTTAGAGAAAAATTTAAAACAATAACTGATAAAGAAGGTAAAAAGCTTCCTGCAGATTACTCAAGATTAGGTAGATCTATTGCAGGAACAACTGCATTTCTTGGTGCTTACATGTTTAGAAAAAGTAAATATGCAGGAGAAAAATTTGATGAGGCTAAAGATGAAAGAGGAAACTCTGTAAATATAGGAGCTATAGGACCTAATGTAGTCCCTAATTTATTTTGGGCAGACTGGTATATAAAAAATATAGAAGAAGCAAAAAAACCTATTTCATGGTCTGAAATAGAAAGACAAATGGCTGAAGGTACTCCGATAGAAAAAATAGAAAAAACTGTAAAAGCTAGTACAGGACCTAGAGGATATAGAAACGCAAAAGAATTTTGGAGAGATGCTACTAGAGCAGGCATTGGTACACAAGCAAGAGTAGGTCAATTTTCTACTTTTATAGATGACCTGTTCGTAAATACAAACAGTTCTAGAATAGACAAAGATTACGATTCAGGCAGTGTGTTTGTAAATTTACGAAAAGCATTTGAGCCTTTAGAAGGTTTAGTAGGAAATTATTTTTCAGGTGTTGTAACTCCTTTTGCTGTTATGCAAGATATGTACTCTGTGTATGATGGGGAAGATGAAATATCTAGAAGCACACAATTTAACAAATTATCTGGACCTTCTACAGCCAGAATACCAAAACCATTAAGAGTCTTGCTAAGCGGTTTAGGTGCATATGAAGAAACATTACCTGTTAAAGATGCTTTTGGTCCAGGATTTATAAGAAAACAAGCACCTGTGCTACAGCAAATGACAGGATTATTAATTAAAAGACCTAAAACTCCTGAACAAAAAGAATTTGATAGACTCGGTTTTCAGTATCAAGATTTAATTAGATGGGATGAAAGTCCTTCTTTAACATACGCATATAAATTATCAGTCGATCAATCCTTAAAAGCAATAAGACCTTATATAGAAAGTGATGCTTACCAAGATAAAACAGATGCTGAAAGGGCAAGATGGTGGGCTGATTATGGAATACTTATGATAAGAACAAATTCAAGAGACAGAGTAAAAACTTTATTTGCTGATAGATTTAGTGATGATAATTTTTACGACTCTTTAAATTTATTAAGAGGTTATAGCCATGAAAAATTAGTAGAGCTAGAATCAAAAGGTCTTATAGATCAGCTAATAGAGGAAAGAAATTTTGACAAAGATAGCATAGAGGAAAATATGAAAAGAAGGTTATACGAACTATATAAAGACGATTTACGATAACTAATCACAACACGAGGAGGTAGCGGTGATAAAACAATTACGAGACATAACAATACTATTTGTAACACTAGGGTTAGTAAGTGCTATCGCATTTGCTGAGGACTCTAATATAACAAATACGACTACTAGTACATCTACTGTAACTAGTACAAATACCAATAACAACACAAATAATAATACCAATGTTAATCAAAGTACTAGCACTAGCACCAATACCAATCTTAATACCAACAATACAACTGTAAACAGTACTGCAACAAATACTAATAGCAATACTAATGTTAGCACATCAACTAGTAATGTGACATCAAACATAACTCAAACACAAAATGTTACAAATACTAGTGACAGCACTGTAAGCTCAACCTCAAATAATACTAATTTATCCACAAA
>CEUA01233245.1_pt1 | contig 10391 bp, 6 predicted proteins | sample 361541 | NCBI WGS metagenome assembly CEUA01 (sample SAMEA2623079, study PRJEB7988) | marine metagenome | isolation source: saline water (ENVO:00002010), including
CTTCTAAGCAGACGGTCACAGGTTCGAATCCTGTCGCGATCACAAAATATATAGAAATGGATAAATCTACTGTGTGGAGATATAAAAAAACAATTTCTTTTTTATCTAAACAATGTGATACATCACATAAGATCCTCGATCTTGGAACACCTAATGATTTGTCAAAATTAATGCAAGAAACAGGCTATGATGTAATGAATACAAAAGGTGAAAACCTAGATTTGGATTTTCAGTCTGTTTTTAACAAAAATATTGATCTTGTAACAGCGTTTGAAATCTTTGAACACATGTTGGCTCCTTTTAATATTTTAAGACAAATAAAAGCTAATAAATTAATTGCATCTGTTCCTTTAAAATTATGGTTTGCTTCAGCATATTGGAATAAAAAAGATGATTGGGACAAACATTATCACGAATTTGAAGTAAAACAATTTAATTTTTTATTAGAAAAGAGTGGTTGGAAAATTGTCAAATCAGAAAAATGGAAGCCTTATAAAACAATAAAACTTGGCATTAGACCATTTTTAAGGATGTTTACAAACAGATATTACATAGTGTATTGTGAAAGGGTAGAGTCTAGTTCTTAATATTTTCTAAGTCTAACAAAAAAGCATATTCTAAAGCCACCTCCTTATATCTTTTAAAACGTCCAGAAGCACCACCATGACCAACATCCATGTTACAGTCCATAATTAATAAATTATTATCTATTTTATATTCTCTTAATTTTGCCACCCATTTTGCAGGCTCCCAATACTGTACTTGACTATCCCAATAGCCAGTAGTAACGAGTAAATTTGGGTAATCTTTTTTCTCTATATTGTCATATGGTGAATATGTTTTAATATAGTCATAATATATTTTGTTTTTTGGGTTCCCCCATTCATCAAATTCACCAGTAGTAAGGGGAATACTTTCATCTAACATGGTGGAAATAACATCTACAAATGGTACCGACGAAATCACTCCATTCCACAAATCAGGCCTCATATTAATAATGGCTCCCATTAATAACCCTCCTGCACTACCTCCCGCAGCATATAAATGCTCTTTGCTAGTGTAATTTTTACTTATTAAAAATTTAGCACAATCAATAAAATCATAGAAAGTATTTTTTTTATTTAATAGTTTACCATCTTCATACCATACTCTTCCCAGCTCTTCACCTCCTCTTATATGTGCAATAGCAAATATAAAACCGCGATTTAATAAACTTAACCTTACAGAGCTAAAATAAGGATCTATGCTATAACCATAACTACCATAACCATAAAGTAAAAGAGGAGTATTACTTCCTTTTTCTAATCCTTTTTTATATACTAATGAAATAGGGACTTTTTGACCATCTCTTGCATTAGCATAATATCTTTTAGACTCGTAATTTTCAGGTGAAAAACTATCATCTAGAACTTCATTTTGTTTTAATAATTTTCTTGTTCTTTTCTTCATATTAAAATCAAATACACTACCAGGAGTAGTTAAAGATGTATAGCTAAATCTTAATTGATCTGTTTCAAACTCAACATTCGCAAATGTCGATACTGAATAAGCAGGGTCATTAAATTCCACATAGTATTCCGAATTATCTTGCCAATTGATAATTTTAATATGTGTTAATCCATTTTTTCTTTCTTCCACCACTAAATAATCTTTAAAAATATCGACACCTTCTATTAAAATGCTGTCTTTATGAGCAATCACTTCTTTCCAATTTTCTTTTTCAGGTTTTGAAATTAAAGTTTTCATTAATCTGAAATTTTTAGCATTATAGTTAGTTAAAATATAAAAGTATTCTTGGTAGTGATAAACACTATATTCAAGATTTGCTTCACGTTGTTGAATAATTTTAAAATCAGACTCAGGATTATTCGCATCGAGATATCGATATTCTGTAGATAATGTATGATAACTACCAATAATAATATATTTTTTAGATTTTGATTTAGAAATATAACATCCAAACGTATCATCTTTTTCCTCATAAACCAACACGTCTTCAATTTCATCGGTACCTAAAACATGCTTATAAATTTGATGTGACCTAAGTGTAATAGGATCTTGTTTTGTGTAAAAAAGAGTTTTATTATCATTTGCCCAAACAGCTGAGCCAGTAGTATTGTTGATTTTATCTATTAAGAGTTTACCAGTTGACAAATCTTTAATATATAATGTATATTCTCTTCTTGAAACAGTATCAACACCATATGCTAATAATTTTTCATTAGGGCTTACTGATTGACCTCCTACCGAATAATAAGGATATTCTTTTGCCATTTCAGGAACATTTAGCATAATCTCTTCATCAGCATTATGTTTATTAGACTTTCTGCAATAAAAAGGATATTCCTTATCTTTTTCATATCTACTATAGTAAGAATAATTATTAATTGTTATAGGAACAGAAGAATCATCTTTTTTAATTCGATCCTTTATCTCATTAAATAAATTATTTTGTAATTCAGCAGTGTGATGCATTTTATGTTTTAAATATGCATTTTCTGCATTTAAATAATCAACAACCTTTTTCGTTTGTTGATCAGGTATTTTAGATTCTTTTTGTTTATCTGATAAACGCATCCAAAAATAATTATCTATTCTTGTATCACCATGAATAGAAAGTTCCTTTGCTTCTTTATGGGCTTGAGGTGGTTTGTGGTTAGTCATTGAGTCTAAATTTGAACAGCTGATGCAAAGTATGAAAGTTAGTATTGTCAAAAAGTATTTAATCACTACCTAGATCTTAGCTTGGAAAGTAATCTAAGTATTTCTAGGTATAACCATATTAGCGTGACTAGTAAGCCAAATGCACCATACCATTCCATGTATTTTGGCATACCTTTCTCAGACCCCTCTTCTATAAAATCAAAATCTAATACTAGGTTTAAAGAAGCTATTACCACAACAAATAAACTAAATCCAATACTAAACAGACTGCTATTTGTTGGATCTAAAATTGGTAAACCTGCACCAAAAAAACTCATAATAAAACCAACTATATAAACTAAAAATATACCGCCTGTAGCAGCAAATAATCCTAATTTAAAATTTTCTGTAGGTGCAATTAGTTTACTCTTGTAAGCAAATAAAAGAGCAAATAATATGCCTAGGGTTAATAAGATGGCTTGAGAAACTATTCCTTCAAATTGTATATTATACATATAAGATATTCCTCCTAAAGCTAATCCTTCTAAAATAGCATAAATTGGAACTGTAATAGGAGCCCATTCTTTTTTAAAAATTGTCACTATAGCCGCAATGAAACCTCCTATAAAACCAGGCCATATTAACCAAGAGTAGTTTGGTGAAAAAGTAAATGATCCAGCTAAAATTAGTAAAAAGAGACTAAATGCCGTTTTATTGACTGTACCATTAATAGTCATAACATTCCCGGATGAAATAGATTTAATTCCTTTAAATGTTTCGGATGATAATGCCGGATTACCAGATCGAAGAGTAAGATGATTTGCCATAATTATTTTATAATTTTATTTCATGCAAAACTAATAAAATGTTTACTCTATTTAAAGGATAATTATAATTTATTTAATGTGTTCTTTTGTTTATATTTGCCTCGTAAAAATATTCTCACTTATGAATAAAACACAAACACTAAAAACACTAGGCCTATTTGTTATCATTTTCATATTAATTTTGATTATCAAAAACCATATAAAAGATGATCAGTTTGACTCAAATGATAAGAAGAACACTTCTCCTAATATTACCTGTTCACAAATAAATTTAAAACCCATTAAACCTATTATTGATATTTCAGGACGAATTCAATCTGCTAATAAAATTAATATAATATCAGAGGTTAATGGTGTATCTGAAATTTATAATAATAAATTTGAAGTGGGAGAAAAGTTTCAAAAAGGAGAGGTTCTTATTAGCATTAAGGATAATGATATAGAATTGGAATTAAAATCCATTAAAAGTCAATTTCTCGCACTACTTGTTCAGGTCTTACCTGATATCAAAATGGATTTTTCTCAACTAGGAAATAAATTCGAAAAATATATCAATAACTTTAGTCTAGAAAGTAAATTATTAGACTTACCTAAGCCAGCTAATTCAAAAGAAAGAAATTTCTTGTCTTCTCGTCAAGTTTTTGCCAATTATTATACAATTAAGGCTTTGGAAAATAAATTAGATAAATTTAAAATAAGAGCACCTTTTGATGGTGTAGTAACTAAAGCATTAATAGATATTGGCTCAAGCATTATGATAGGCCAACCAATAGGAGAATTTATTAACCCTTACAAATACGAAATTAACACTTCTGTTAGTGTTAAAGAATCACTATTAGTCAACGAAGGTGATCACGTAATTATCTCTTCTGATGATTTAAACACTTCTATTGAAGGATCGGTTACAAGAATAGGGAGTCATATTAATGAATTAACACAAAGTATAGATGTTTTCATTTCAATTAACGACACTAATGTGAAAGATGGGATGTATGCAACAGCTCAAATTATATGTGACAGCATCAACGATGTGTTTAAAATAGAAAGAAAAAAAATTCAAAACAATAACACTATATACGTAGTGGATTCTAATCATTTAAAAATTAAAGAAGTTGATATTATTGCTTTTCAAAATGACTCTGTTATTATAAGGGGGCTTGATAACAATCACTGTATTGTTGATCAGTATCGCCAATATTTTTATGATGGTATGTCTTTAAATTAAAAGAATATGAAAAGTGTTATATCATATTTTATTAAATATCCCATAACTGCAAATCTATTAATGTTTTTAATTTTTGCATTTGGAATAGTAGGCTTAAACAGTTTACGGTCAACCTTTTTTCCTGAAATGTCAAGTAGATTAATTTCTATTCAAGCAGTTTCAGCAGGATTATCACCACTTGAAATAGAAGAGTCGATTACTAAAAAAATAGAATATAAGTTAGAATCCGTTTCTGGTGTTAAAGACATTACATCAAGTTCGTTAGAAAACATATCTAATATAAGAGTGGAAATGGAAAGAGGTGCTAATATGTACGTTGGATTACAAAATGTAAATAATGCCGTTGATCAAGTTAATTTCGGAGTAGATGTAGATGAGATATTTATTAGAAAAGTAGAATTCATCATGCCTACTATTAGTTTTTCTATTTCTTCCGACTATGACCTAGATTATTTAAAGAATAAAATTAATATAATTGAAGATGAACTTAAATCAGTAGATGGAATATCAGAAATATCAATAACTGGATTACCCAATAAGGAGATAGAAATATCAATTCAAGAAGATCAACTATTAGCTTATAATATATCAATAGATGAAATTAATAGTGCAGTACTGAGAAACAATATTAATCTAACAGGTGGTAAAATAGAGGTTAATGACACTCAATATTTACTTCGCTCAAGCAATAAATTTAATTCAAGTAAAGAAATTGGAGACATTATTGTAAGGGTAAACAATAACGGCAGTCCTCTTTATTTGAAAGATGTTGCTAATATTATAGACACTTGGTCTGATTCGTCTATAGAACGTTATAGAGAAAACAAACGATCAATCAATATTGTTGTTAGCAATACAGAAACTCAAGATATATTATTTATTGCTGACTATATAAAAAGTTATGTTAAAGAGTTAAATAAAAACAATACACACATAGAAGCGAAAATATTATTTGATGCATCTAATCCCTTAAAACAAAGAATAGAGCTTTTGTCTAAAAATGGTATTATAGGGTTTTTTCTGGTTCTATTGTTTTTAACTATGTTTTTGCACCCTAGAGTTTCTTTTTGGGTAGCATTAAGTATTCCTATATCGTTTTTAGGTATGTTTTTCTTAGCACCATCTGCACCTATTACGATTAATATGATGACTATGTATGCTATGATATTAGTTATTGGGATCTTAGTAGATGATGGTATTATTATTGGAGAGAATATAATTAGAAAATTTGAAAGTGGATTAAATAGGTATGATGCGGCTGTAGAAGGGACTTTAGAGGTGTTTCCAGCTGTTTTTGCAGGTGTTTCAACTACTGCGGTTGCATTCCTTTCATTTTTCTTTTTTGAAGGCATGATGGGTGAGTTTGGGTGGCAGATGGGATTTGTTGTTATTGCTACATTATTCTTTTCTTTAATAGAAGGAGCGTTTATATTACCTGCTCATATTGCATATTCAAAGGCTCTTGATAAAAAGCAAAAGAAAAATAAAGTATCGGAATACTTCAACACAATTATAAATAATCTTAGAGATGAGTATTATAAACCCTTATTATCTTACTTTTTAAATAAGGTTCATGTTGCATATATATTTTTCATAGGCCTCTTTTGTCTTTTCGTATTTGGTAGTGGTGTAAGTTTTACATTTTTTCCATCAGTAGAATTAGATGACTTATATATTGAGTTTAAAACAAAACCCGGTACCACAATGGAAAAAACAAAAATATATGCCGATGCTATTTTAGCTATAGTCAATAAGGCTAATAATGAATTAGAGGATTCATTGAACACAAAGGTTATCAATGCTACTGAAATTAAAATAGGACCTAATTCACATAGAGGGAATATTGATATATTTTTAACACCACCCGAAAACCGGGGTATTAAAGCATATGATATTGTGGAAAGAATTAGGTCTGAAATAGGAGATTTTCCAGGTATAGAAAATTTAATTATGGGTGTAGGAGACCCTTTTGGTAAACCTTTAGCTTTTGCATTATTAAGCAACAATGCTAATGAGTTGGAAGCTGCAAGTGAATTATTTACTGAAAAATTAGAAGAAATGGAAGGCGTTGCAGCAGCATCAACTGATTATGAATATGGACCTAATGAAATTAATTTTACGTTAAAAGACAAGGCAAAAGGGCTGGGTTTAAGCAACTATGAAGTTTTTTATCAAGTTAGACAGTCTTTTTTTGGCAAACAAGTGCAAGATTTACAAACTAATCAAGATGAAATGAAACTATGGATTAGGTATAGTGAAAATGAAAAAAAATCATTCTCTAATCTAGAAAACATGAAGATTACCACTTCAAAAGGAATCTTTCCATTAAAAGAATTGGTTTATTTTAATATTGATAATAAAATTATTAGTATAAATAGAAAAAATGGTAATAAGATTGTTGAAATAGAAGGAGAATTAGCAAGTGCTACAGCATATAGTTCTGATATTGTTGCAAAAGTAGAATCATCAATGTTTCCTGAAATAAAAAAACTTTTTCCTTCTGTAAGACTAGAATTAGCAGGTTCATCTGATGAGGGAACAATAACGGCCAATTCCATGAGAAAAATTATGCCTGTTTTCTCACTACTAATACTCTGTATTGTATTAATCACCTTTAGATCGAAAGCACAAACTCTTATTGTATTTGTCCTTATGCCTTTTACAATAATTGGAGTAATATTTGGTCATTTATTACATGGAATGCCTATTAGTGTGTTATCTGGATTCGGTGTTGTTGCCTTAATAGGAGTTTTAGTCAATGATGCTCTTGTATTTATTACAGCATTTAATTTGCGCATGAGAAATGGAGAAAAGTTTTTAAATGCTCTAAAAGATACTGCATTAACTCGCTTTAGACCTATTATGTTAACCACCATAACAACTGTTTTTGGTCTTTTGCCTCTAATATTTGAAAAAAGTATGCAAGCACAATTTTTAATACCAATGGCAATTTCATTAAGCTATGGTATCATTATGGCCACTCTTTTAACTCTCTTATTACTACCCGTCATGCTATTAAGTATCAATAATATACGCTTATTTTTCGCAAAAACAACCAACCGGGAAGATGTAGAACCAGCAGTTAAAGAATTAAAAACTGAACTATGAGAACCTATGTAATATTATTAGCACTATTAATATCGTCGTTTAATTTTTCTCAAGAAATACTAACTTTAGAAAAAGCAATTGAATATGGTTTATCTAATAGTCATGATATTAATATTGTAAAAAATGATGCTAAAATCATAAAAAATATTAATCATCTAGGAGCTGCAGGAATGCTTCCCAATATTACTATTTCATCAGGATATAATGGTTCTATTAATGACGCAGAATTAGAATTTAATCCCTTTTTAGATTTTGGAGGTAACATGGATTCAGATATTGATGCAACACAAGCAAAATCATCAAACATAACATCATCTATTGGCTTGAATTACAGGCTCTTTAATGGGTTTAACGGCATTTACACTTTAAGTAAATTTAAAAATCAAAAATCTGTAGCTGATGAAAATGTTAGATATAAAATAGAAAATAAAATACTGGAAATCATGCAGCAGTATTATGATGTTCTAAACAAAGAAAACATATATCAAACATATAAAAAAAGTTATGAAATATCGAGAGATAGATATGCTCAAGTCATGGAAAGATATAGCTTTGGATCAGTCTCTAAATTAAATTTATTAAATGCTGAAGTAAATTTTAATCAAGATAAGGTCAATATGGAAGAGGCTAAAATCACCCTCAAGTCTAGCAGATTAAATATGGCTTTATTAATAGGCTTGCCTGACACTTTATTCACTGTTAAGCATGATTTTTCGTTTAATCAAAATTTAAAACTCGATGACCTGCTGACACAGATGTCTTACAATAACAGCAGCATAATAATAGCCCAATTAAATTACGAAATTGCACAAGATGAATTAAAAATAGCAAAATCTAACTTTACACCCAGTGTTGACTTCTTTTCATCATATTCATACAATAATAGGCAGAGTGAAACTAGCTTTATTAGTAAGCAAAAAGATTATGGAGTGGTTATTGGATTAAATTTAGAAATTCCCATTTTCTCCGCTAATATGAGACGGAAAAATTTTCAAAATGCTAAGATTAACTTGGATTCAAAGAATCAATCTATTGAGCATGTAAAAGCTACTATTGAAACAGCCTTAATCTCTGCATACTACAACTACCAAGAAGGACTAAAAAATCTCACATTATTACAGAAGAATTTAGATACTATTGAAAAAACTGCTCAACTAAATAAAGAATTATATGAAATGGGACAAATAAGTAATTTGGAATATAGAGAATCTGAAATTTTGTTAGATCAAGCAGAAATCAGTTATACTTCTAAATTATCAGCCATAAAAATCCAAGAGTACCTTATATATCAATTATCAGGGCAACTTCAATCAAAATAAATATGGAATTAAGAGAAATAGGAAAGAGTGGAGTGAAATTATCAGCATTAGGTTTAGGATGCTGGCAGTTTAGTAAAAGTACTGGTTTTGCTGGTAAGTTTTGGCCTAGTTTATCCAAAAATAATACTATGCAGATTATTCAAAAATCTATAGAACATGGAGTTAACTGGTTTGACACAGCGGAATTATATGGATGGGGAAAATCTGAAGAAAGCTTGTCATTATCACTTCAAAAATTAAAAATTAATTCATCATCTCATTTTATTGCAACTAAATGGTGGCCATTATTTAGGAATGCGAAATCTATTAAAAAGACTATTGATAAAAGATTATATTTTTTACAAGGTTATCCTATTACATTGCATCAAGTTCATATGCCACTTGGATTTTCGAGTATAGAAAAGGAAATGAATATGATGGCAGATTTAGTGGAAGAAGGTAAAATCAAACATGTCGGAGTCAGTAATTTTAATCAAAAACAAATGCTTAGAGCATATAATGCATTGGGAAAAAGGGGTATACATCTAACATCTAATCAAATGGAATATAGTATTCTAAATAGGAGGATTGAATCTAATGGGGTGCTTGAAGCTGCTAAGAAATTAAATATTTCAATCATAGCATATTCTCCTTTAGCACAAGGAGTTGTTAGTGGTAAATTTCATAAAAACCCTGATCTAATTACAAACATGCATAGATTAAGAAAGCAAAAATTCTATAAAAGAATTCACAGAGGAAATGGATTGAAAAGCTCTCAACCAGTAATTGATATGTTAAAAAATATTGCTCAAAAACATAATTCAACTCCTTCACAAATTGCTTTGAATTGGCTAATTAATTATCATGGAAAAACTGTTTTTGCAATTCCAGGTGCTACCAATGTTAAACAAACAGAAGACAATATGAAAGCAGCTAGTATTCAACTATCACAAACAGAGTTAGATAGTCTAAATAAAGTATCTGAGCACTATAAATTAGCTTAAATATATAATTTAGAACTTAAGAACTATTCATATATTTGCATCATATGAATCGGATCCTACAAATACTAAGCTTATCAACACTTATTTTATTATATTCTTGTGATCCAGATCAAAATTCTAACATAAATCAAGGTCCTGATATTATTACAATAGATTCATTAAAAATTAACAGAAAAGTGTTGATTATTGGAATAGATGGGTTTAGAAGTGATGTAATGCAAGAAAGTATGACACCATTTATGTTTGCACTCCAGAATAAAAACAGTTATTATAATGTGATTCATGA
>CEUA01108187.1_pt1 | contig 10381 bp, 7 predicted proteins | sample 361541 | NCBI WGS metagenome assembly CEUA01 (sample SAMEA2623079, study PRJEB7988) | marine metagenome | isolation source: saline water (ENVO:00002010), including
TCTTTAATAGAAGCTTTAAGTGAAGACAGGGTAACGGATGGGGCTTCCGCGAGACGCATATACAGCAAGGATGGTTCGGTTATGGAAGGAGGTCGCGCTGGGATCGTATGCTTTCCAGAAGACACTTCAGAAGTAGCAAAATGCGTTTCAATAGCTAACGAATATGACCGAGAGTTTGTAACACGAGGAGCAGGAACCGGCTTAGCGGGAGGATCTGTTCCCTGTAATGACCCAATAATGATTGTCACGACTCGGATGAATAACATTCTTGATGTTGATTTAGAAAAGAGAATTGCCTGGGTTCAACCAGGGGTTGTTAATTTAGATCTTTCAAATTCTTTAAAAGGCACCGGTTTACATTTTGCTCCTGATCCTTCGAGCCAGCAGGCATGCACAATAGGTGGCAATGTCGCAAACAACTCAGGCGGGCCACACTGTTTGGCTTATGGGGTTACTAACACTCACGTAGCGGCTTTAGAAGTAGTACTTCCTGACGCTTCAATTGTGCAATTGGGATCCATTGAAGGGGAGGCCTGTGGCTATGACTTGAGGGGTGTCTTTGTTGGGGGTGAAGGTACTTTAGGTGTAGCTACACGAATAGCAGTTCGACTGACAGAGGACCCACCTGAGATTGCCACATTGCTTCTTGATTTTTCAAAAATTACTGACGCTGCAGAAACAGTGAGTCAAATAATTGCAAATGGTGTATTGCCGGCAGCGCTGGAATTAATGGATAGGAATGTCGTAGCTGCAGTTGAACCTTTTGCTAAAGCAGGATACCCATTGGATGCTGAAGCGGTGTTGATAGCTGAAGTTGATGGACTGCCTGACGGTGTTTCTCATGAGGTTGACATTATTTCTGAGATAGCGATGAATAATGGTGCAAGGGAAGTGCGAATAGCTCTTGATGAAGAAGAACGGGAACGTATCTGGAAAGGCAGGAAAAGTGCTTTTGGGGCAATCGCTAAAATAAAACCCGATTACTACCTGCATGACACTGTAATACCCAGAGGACGTTTGGCTGAAGTTATTCAAAAGGTTTATGAAATTGCAGAAAGATATGACTTGTTAGTGATGAATGTTTTTCATGCAGGAGATGGAAATCTGCATCCTTTGTTGGTTTTCGATGCGCGAATTCCAGGAACCTTAGAAAAAGTAAAGCAGGCTGGTGAAGAAATCGTAAGGATTTCTCTGGAAGCCGGAGGAGTTCTTTCCGGCGAGCATGGTATAGGACTAGAGAAGCAGGGGTTCATGTCACAGCAATTTTCTGAACGAGATTTAGAGGCACAAGACGCTCTCCGCCGTTCATTTGATCCAGATAACCGATCAAACCCACATAAGGTTCTTCCAAGTGGTAGCTCCTGCGGAGAATTGAATTCTTTAAATGATATCCCAGAGGGCGTGTGGGCATGAAAAGCATGGAAGAGTTCACAGAAGAAATTGGCGATACTTCTTTTGTGTCAGTTCGCGGTGGCGCAACTCGCTGGAATCTAGGTGGGTCTTTAACCGAGGGAGCAATTGAAGTTGAGGCACCACAAGGTGTTATTGATTTTAAACCTGAAGAAATGATTGTCCGAGTGGGAGCGGGGACTAAATTAAGTAATTTGCAGAATGATTTGACTGAATTAAAACAAGAAGTTGCTCTTGCAGGTTTTCCTGACTCCTCTGTTGGAGGAAGTCTCGCTGTCGGTTCGAGTAGTCACAGAAGAGCGCGTATCGGTGCCGCATGCGACGTTCTCTTGCAAGCTGATTGTGTTGGTGCTGATGGAAAACAATTTGTGGCAGGAGGCCCAACCGTAAAGAATGTGACCGGGTATGACATTTGTAGACTTTTGGTTTCCTCTTTGGGGACTCTTGCATTAATGGGGGTAGTAACTTTACGGACTAGACCTAAACCAGAAATTGGAGTTTGGTTAAAAGGTGAGCTCCCTTTTGAAGAAATCATGAGATGTTGCTACCGACCTGCCAGTGTTTTACACGACGGCTCTAAAACATTTGTACTTGTCGAAGGTTACGAAAAAGATGTCGAAAAAGAGAAAGCATCTCTGGAGAAAATAGGAATGGTAGTGCTGGATAGAGAGCTAGAAATTCCCCCTTTACAAAGAGGGGCAACAAGAGAAGATTTAAACGTAGGATTCTTGGATCTTCAGATCGGTGCAGTCTATTCAAATGATACCCATTGCAATATTGAGGTATCAGAAGAAGTGGAGAGACTATCGAATCGAATTAAGAAAAATTTTGATCCAACTGGCAGATTGAATCCGGGCAGAAAGCCCTATTGATATGAGTGAGAATACAAAAACCGATTTGAATAAAGAACTATTTCTTTTGGAACCTGAAGCACTTAATGCTTGTGTTTCTTGTGGTTTATGTCTCCCATATTGTCCGACGTACCGTGTGACTGGAGATGAGCGTATGTCTCCGAGGGGACGAATCGCATTGATGCGTTCAATCGGATCAAAAGAATTCGACCCCACTGACGAATGGATTCACTCTATGGATACTTGCGTACAGTGTCGAGGATGTGAAACTGCATGCCCTTCAGCAGTTCCTTTCGGAGAACTGATAAGCGACACAAAAAAAGCACTTGCAAGTGTTAGAAAATTACCATTAGCAGTTCGAATTGGACTCTTGATCCTTAATAAACCGCGGTTGCTTGCAGGAGCTACTTTCTTAATCGGGATTTTGCAAAAATTGGGGTTCATGCGTAATTCTTCTTACATTCCCTCAGGAGTGCCACTTTTGCGACGTGAATTTAAGACAACGCACTCTTCAGTTGATCCTGTTCTTTTTACAGGGTGTGTGATGGAAGCTTGGACTCCGTGGGTACACACCGCAGCGTTGAAAACTCTTGCTTTTTTTGGTGTAAATGTTGCTACATCGGGCAAAAGAGTTGGTTGTTGTGGAGCTTTACATGAACATTCAGGTCTAAGGTCAGTTTCTGTAAAAATGGCAGAAAACGTAATTGATGCAATGCCGACTACCGGACCGGTGCTCGTCAATTCAGCCGGCTGTGGGGCAATGCTGAAAGAATATGGAAAATTATTAGGGACAGAGAAAGCGAAGAGATTTTCAGAACGGGTATTTGATGTGCACGAATGGATTGCTAACAATTTTGAACTGCCAAAAAAGAGTGAAAAAAAAGAACGTATCGTGGTTCAAGATCCTTGTCATCTCAGGCACGTGCAAAATTCTCATCAGTATGTCCGAGAAGTATTGAGTCCTTTTGTGGAAATAGTCGAATTGCCCGACGAGGGTCTCTGTTGTGGTGCTGGTGGAGCATTTTCTGTTTCACAAAAAAAACTTGCTACTGAAATCCGAAAACTAAAAAGTATGGCTTTCGAAGAGGTCAACACTAAAGGATCAAAATATCGCGTTGTTAGTGCTAATCCAGGGTGTGTTACTCACCTTCAGGTAGAAGGTTTTGAAATAAAACACCCTCTTGAAGTAGTTGCAGAGTATGTAAATCAAATAAGTGAGAGTGATGAAATGGGCAAATTTTAAATGAGTAGCGAAATAGAAGAAGTAAGGGCACAAATTGAAGACCTAGTTGAAAAAATAGCAGATCTTGCCATGCAGGACTTAAGAGAGAGAATCGATGCTGGTGAAGAGAAGTCTTCTGCAAAAGAAAAACAACTTATTCGCGTGAGGAGATCTTTGGAAAAAGCCTCTCATCTTCTTTTAGACCTAAGGGATTGAATCAGGCGTTAAGTACAGGTAAAAGTAGGCGACCTTTTCTATTCACTTGTAAAATTTTTTCAGAATTTGGAGTTCCGTAAAGAGTATTTCGCTGTACAAGTTCCCTTCCTAAAGGTTCTACAAGGGTCTCAAAGTCAGATTTTTTAACCATTTGACCATGTTGAGCACCAGCAGCTCTGGAGATATTTTCGTCAATTAATGTACCGCCCAGGTCGTTAACCCCTGATTGAAGAAGCTGGCGGACTCCTTCAAAACCTATTTTTACCCAAGAAGCTTGAATGTTTGGAATTACCTTGTTGTAAGCGATCCTAGCAACAGCATGCAATAAGAGAGTTTCGCGAAAAGTTGGTCCTCGTCTGGATTTTTCTTGTAGGTAAATTGGCGAAGCCATATGGACAAATGGCAAACCAACAAATTCTGTAAAACCGCCAGTTTCTTTCTGTAGGTCTCTACAAAGAAGTAAGTGTTTAACCCAGTGTCGCGGATGCTCGATTGAGCCAAACATCATTGTCACATTAGAACGAAGACCGATTTTATGAGCAGTACGGTGCACTTCTAACCATTCTTCAGTATTGATTTTGTCAGGACACAGGTCTTTACGGATCTCATCATCAAGGATTTCTGCTGCCGTTCCTGGGAGTGAAGCGAGACCAGCATCCATTAGACGCCTTAAATAAGATTCAAGAGGTTCATCTAAGCGTCTAGCACCCTCAAGAACTTCAAGGGCGGTAAAACCATGAATATGCATGCCTGGAACAGCATCGTGAACTGCTTTAGCAACTTCTATATAATAGTTGCCGTCGAAATCTGGATGGATGCCTCCTTGAAGACATACTTCAGTTGCTCCAGCGCGGGCGGCTTCAGCAACTCGTGAGGCTATTTCTTCCATTTCCAGCAAATAAGGTTTGCCTCGAAGATTGAGTGATAAAGGTCCCTTTGAAAAGCCACAAAAGCGGCACTTGAATGTACAGACATTCGTATAGTTGATGTTTCTGTTTGCAACCCAAGTCACCTTATTCCCAACGGCTTCGTAGCGGAGAGAATCAGCTAGTCCGGCAACTGCAGATACTTCTGAACCTCGTGCTGAAAGAAAAAGCTCAAGGGTTTCTGCATCCGCTTCTTCTCCAGATTTGATTGCTTCGATTGCATCATTGATTGCTCCAGTAGGTTTTCTATTTGAGCTAATAAGATTTGGAAAAGACCCTGGGGAACCAGAAAACCAAACATCTTCAGATGATTCTTCTGTTGTGGTGGTAGATGAGTGTTCTTCTACAAACTCCTGATCTGGATTAAGAGGATCAGAACGTGCATACCCAGACGAATCACTTAATTCCATTACTGGGAAAGAAACCCCAGAAGCAACCCATTTTTTTAGGTTGGATGCGAATTCAGGATAAATTGTTAAGCGCGGGACCAGTTCGAAACCCTCTGATTCGGTTACTTGCTTTAGTTTTTCCAAATTAGGCCAAGGTCGTTCCGGGTTAACATAATCTTTCGTTACAGGTGAAACACCACCCCAGTCATCGATGCCCACTGAAAGCAATTTCCTGAAATCATCAGAAAGGTTAGGTGGAGCTTGGATATGAATTTCTTTTGGAAGGATAATTCGGGCTAAAGCAATTGTTTCCAAAAAATCATCTTCCGGACAAGGCGGATGTTTATGCATGGCAGTGTCGGCTTTTGGAAGAAAATTTTGAATTATGACTTCTTGTATATGTCCAAATGTTTCTTGAATCTGAGCGATAACTTTCAAACTTTCTAATCTTGAACGTCTACTTTCCCCCATACCGACGAGAATTCCAGTCGTAAAAGGAATTTCCAATTCACCAGCATTTTTGAGAGTGGAGATGCGTCTTTCAGGTGTTTTATCGGGAGAGTTGCGGTGGCACGCGAGGTTAGATTCGACACTTTCTAGCATCATTCCTTGCGAGGCAGAAACATCTCTCAGAGCGAGTAGCTCTTCGTGGTAGAGGGCACCCGCGTTCGCATGTGGTAAAAGTCCTGTTTCTTTCAATACGAGTTTTGACATCTCGACTAGATAGTCAATAGTGGAAGAGTAGCCTCTTGTAGTGAGCCATTCCTTCGCGTAGGGATAGCGTAATTCAGGTCGTTCTCCAAGTGTGAAAAGAGCTTCATGGCAGCCTGCTTGTTTGCCGGCTTTTGCAACCGTCAAAATTTCTTCTGGGTCCATATAAGGAGATTCGAGGCGAGCGGGCGGTTCAGCGAAAGTGCAGTATCCGCATCGATCTTGGCAAAGTTTTGTTAGGGGGATAAAAACTTTAGGGCTGTAAGTAACTGTGTTTCGATAAGTTTCTTTTCTGATCGTGTCAGCTAGCTCAAAAAGGGTTTCAGTAGGGAGATTTTCAATCTCATCAATGTGCATTAGAGACTCCGATACCAATTTGCTGCTTGTTGGATTTATCGAGACTACGAATTTCATTTGCTCTCACATCCGTTTCACAAGTGCTGCACTTGACTGAATGTGTAAGTGGAGAACCACAATTGTCGTGTATCAGTTTGACAGGCGGTTCTTCTGAAGAGCACCATTGGTCACCCCACTGCATGAGGGCGATAAGTGAAGGGGAGAGTGCGCGTCCTTTATTAGTTAATCTGTATTCATAACGGTCAGGTTTTTCTTGGTATAAGAAGCGTTCTATTACACCATTTTCGACTAGATGTTGGAGTCTTTTACTGAGAAGGTTTCTAGCGACACCAAGGTCTCGTTGAATTGGTTCGAAACGTTTAATGCCTCTAAAAATATTTCTCAATATGAGGAGTGTCCATCGGTCACCAACGGTCCTTATGGTTGCTTCGATTGAACATCCTGTAGTTTGCATTTCACCAAAGTATCACTAAGTTTCATAATTAAACTGACTGAGGCGCTAATTTTTGAGTTGCGTCACTTTTTGCTCAAGAGTTCCCAAGAGATCATTAAATGATTCAATAAATGACGAGACTCCTTGTTCCTCCAGCAGTTCTGCAACTTCCTGCAGGTTTACACCTTCTTTTTCGATTCGTTCCAGTATTGAAGAGTCATGGTTATCAGAATCTATAGTTCGAGATACTCTCCCGTGGTCGATGAAAGCTTCCAGAGTTGAATCAGGAATGGTGTTAACTGTTTCGGGTCCTATTAGTTCATCAACGTACAACGTGTCTGGGAATTCTGGGTTTTTCGTTGACGTTGAGGCCCATAGGGGTCGTTGTGGGCGCGCTCCTCGTTTTTGAAGTGCATTCCACCTAGTTCCGCTGAAACTGCTCTTGAAGATTTGGTATGCAGCTCGACCTTGAGCAATAGCTGCTTTTCCTTGAAGGGCGTGAGCATTATCTGACCCGATAATTTGAAGCCTTTTATCGACTTCTGTATCAGTGCGACTTATGAAGAAAGATGCGACTGAAGAAACATTAGATAAGTCGCCGTCACAGGATTCAAGTCCAGATAAGTAAGCTTCAATAACTTCCTCGTATCTTTCAAGAGAGAAAATGAGGGTGACATTAATACTCTTACCGTCAGAAATCATTTGCTGTATTGCGGGGATACCAGCAGAAGTGGCAGGGATTTTGACGTAAAGGTTCGGTCTATCTATAACTGAATGGAGATGACGAGCGGCAGTGATTGTTTTTGAGGTGTCATGCGCTAAAGAAGGGTCAACTTCGAGCGAAACGAAGCCGTCTAGCCCATCTGATTCGTCGTAAAGTGGGCGGAGTATCTCGAGTGCACCGTTTATGTCCTCTACAACAAGTTCCCAATAACTCTCTTCAATTGACTTGCCTGCGGCTATCAATTCCATTAATTGAGCATCGTAGTCACTGGTGTCGGTCATTGCTTTTTGAAAAATTGTTGGATTTGAGGTAATCCCACGTACCCCACTGTTGATCCAATTTTCAAGTTCTCCGGTTGCTATCCAAGATCGACGCAGATTGTCGAGCCACGGGCTTTGGTTTTCTGTCGAAAATAGTTCTAGCAACCTCGTCATTTAATTATTCTCCATTTTTAAGTAAATTAATTGCAGCTTCTAGAAGAGTTTCGGTAGTAATACCGAATTCAGTAAGAGCAATTTCGCCTGGAGCAGAAGTTCCGAAAGAGTCGATACCAATTGTCACCTCTGCCCATTTATTCCAGCCGTATGTTGAACCAGCTTCAATCGAAATTGATGGAATGATACTACTGATAACACTCCTCTGATATTCGTCTGTTTGACGCTCGAATCTTTCCATGCATGGCATCGATACAACGCAAACACCCAAATCAAGTTTTTTCTCAATTTCCTCTGCAGCTGTGCATGCAATTGAAACTTCGCTTCCGGTTGCAATGATGGTTAGGGCTTTTTCTATAGATGATTCTCGAATTATGTACGCACCTTTTGAAACACCGTCTGTGTTTTTGACGTCGGTGATCACCGGAGTGTCCTGTCGGGTCAGAAGCATTGCACTTGGGCCATCATGCATGACGGCAATCTCCCATGCGGATGAAGTTTCGTTTGCATCAGCTGGTCTAAATACATCAAGATTCGGTATCGCACGTAAGGAAGCGGCATGTTCAATAGGTTGGTGTGTTGGACCGTCTTCTCCAACAGCAACAGAGTCATGACTCCAGACGAAGACACTTTTGGCGTTACTCAGGGCGGCTAATCTAACAGAACCTCTCATGTAGTCACTGAAAACAAGAAAAGTTCCGGTCACCGGAAATAAGGCACCATGCAGAGCAATGCCATTACTTATTGCACCCATAGCGTGTTCCCTTACACCAAAAAATATTTGTCTTCCCTCCGGTTCTTCATATGATTGAATCCCATAGTCTGAAATTGAGGTGCCTGTATTACCAGTGAGATCCGCACCACCTCCTATAAGTCCTGGCATGAACTCCATTAAAGATTGGATACATTCGTTACTCGCTTTTCTAGTGGCAACTGTTGTTCCTCGTTCCCAGCAAGGGAGAGCTTTTTCCCAGTCAGGCTTAAGACCTGAACCCGAAAGGGTGGCCCAAATCTCACTTCTTTCACCTAACGATGGCGACAATTCTTCCCATTTTTCACGTGTTTTTCCACTTCGATTACCAGCGGTTCGATAATGGTCCAAGACATCGTCTGGTATCCAAAAAGGTTCATTTTCTGGTATTTCTAAAATTCTTTTTGTTTCTTTTATTTCATCGTCTTTTAGAGAGTAACCGTGTACAGCTGCAGTGTTGGTGTGCGGTGAAGGGTCTCCAATAAGTGTTTTCAAAATTATGATAGATGGTTTTTGATCTTCATTTTTGGCATCAAGTAATGCAGATTCGATTGAATCAAGATCATTGCTTGCGTCACCTAATTCGATTACGTTCCACCCGTAGGACTTGAAACGTGAAGGAGCATCATCAGAAAGTGCTAAATCGGTTCTCCCATCAATCGTTATTTGGTTATCGTCATAAATAACAGTTAAACGGGACAACTTAAGATGCCCAGCCAGTGAAGCGGCTTCGTGGCTTATTCCTTCAGAAAGGTCTCCATCGCCACACACTACCCATATATTGTGGTCACAGATTTCGTTTCCAAGACGCGCTCTGATGTTTCGTTCAGCTATCGCCATTCCTACCCCATTAGCAAAACCCTGACCGAGAGGTCCAGTGGTGACTTCCACACCGGAGGTGTGGCCACGTTCAGGGTGTCCAGGCGTAAGGGAACCTAATTGCCTGAATTGTTTAAGATCTTCCAATGAGAGTTCATACCCAGTGAGGTGAAGCATTGAATATAGCAAAATAGATGCGTGGCCAGCTGAGAGAATGAACCGGTCCCTATTTGGCCACAGGGGATCTTTAGCGTCATAGGTCATGATCCGAGTCCAAAGAACATGGGCAAGAGGCGCAAGAGCCATCGCTGTTCCCTGATGTCCGGATTTCGCAGCATGGGGAGCGTCCATTGCAAGACCTTTAATTACTGCGATTGAGCGGTGGTCAATTTCACTAAAGGGCATATTTCAATTCTTCAAAGTCGGCAACTAGCATGTACGACTTACCGTATACGCCGCGGTGCATTCAGTAGGGTATTTTCTTGAAAGTCTAAGGAAATAATTCAACAGTTGTCGCAAATCGGCTTTCATAACACACGACGGCATCTGTGAGGAATACCATGAATTCTATGCTTAAGAAGATGACTGTTCCGTTAGTGCTTTTAGTTATTTCTGCGCTCGCGTGGTTTAATGCGTCTTCGCTGGATAGTCAAAGTGGACAAGAATCACCACCTGGAGTTTCTGAGAATAGAAGTTCACTACTAACGCCTTTATTGTCAGCCCGAAGAGTGCCAGTTTTTTTGCAAGCCCCTATCGCTGATAAGGAACTAAAAAATGAAGTGGAAAATCTTGTAGCTCAACTTCCTGGACTTTCTTGCATTAATTTACTTGAAGATGGAAGAGTGATTTATGAGCAACTATCTAATGAACCTATTATTCCAGCTAGTACCCAGAAATTATTAACAGCAGTTGCTCTTCTGGAGAATTTCGGACCTGAGTATAAGTTTTCCACGAAAGTAATTTCTGAAACGCAGCCAGTAAATGGGACTTTAAAAGGCAACTTATGGGTAATTGGGGGAGGGGACCCTCTCTTGATGACTTCTAAATATGCGGAGCGCTACAAAGACCCATTCCCTTATACAAATATCAAAGACCTTGCTCTAAAAATTGTTTCTTCAGGCATAAATAATATTGAAGG
>CEUA01026831.1_pt1 | contig 10380 bp, 7 predicted proteins | sample 361541 | NCBI WGS metagenome assembly CEUA01 (sample SAMEA2623079, study PRJEB7988) | marine metagenome | isolation source: saline water (ENVO:00002010), including
TCGCATATAGTTAGGTTCTCCTCTATTCCATAACATCTTCTAGCTTCATAATTGGCTATAGGGTCATATGCTCTTATTTTACATCCTTTTTCAAGAAGAAGCTCTATAAGGTTCTTGCTTGGGGCTTCACGCATATCATTTGTATTAGGCTTAAATGATAGACCCCATAAAGCTACAGTTCTATTATTTATATTTTCATTAAAATGAGAGTATATTTTTTCAAAAATTAACTTTTTCTGCTTAATGTTTACACTCTCAACAGATTTTATAATATCAGCTTCAAATCCAACCTCCTGCCCAATATTAATTAAAGCTTTAACATCCTTTGGAAAGCATGATCCTCCATAACCACATCCAGGATAAATAAAATGATAGCCAATTCTATTATCAGAACCCATTCCCTTTCTTACTAATTCGATATCAACACCAACTAGCTCTGCCATATTAGCTAATTCGTTCATAAAACTGATCTTAGTGGCAAGCATGGCATTAGCTGCATATTTTGTAAATTCTGAAGACCTCTGATCCATAATAATTATACGATCATTACTCCTATTAAAAGGCTCATATAATGAATGCAATAATTCAATAGGCCTAGAATTATTTACGCCAAAAATTATTCTGTCGGGTTTCTTAAAATCAGATATTGCATTACCCTCTTTAAGAAACTCAGGATTTGAAACTACATCAAAACTAATATCAAGACTGCGTGAGGACAATCTCCCCTCTACAGCTGACGTTACTTTCTCACAGGTTCCTACAGGAACCGTAGATTTATTTATAATTATTTTTCTTTCATTAACATCAGTAAGGCATGATCCTATAGTATTAGCAACCTCTAGTATATAAGTAAGATCAGCTGATCCATCTTCATCAGGCGGTGTTCCTACTGCAATAAATTGAAATAAACCATGATTAACTGCCCTATTATGATCAGTGGTAAATTCTAGCAACCCAGATGCTTGGGCTTTAAAAACTATCTCCTCTAGTCCTGGTTCATAGATAGGTATTTTTCCATTATTTAAATCATTTATTCTCTTTTCATCAATATCTATACATATAACATGGTTGCCTGTTTCAGCTAAACAAGCAGCAGTAACTAATCCCACATAGCCAGATCCAAAAACTGTTACACGCATTCTATTGATCCTTATTTAGAAAGAGGTATTATTTAATAAATCTAGTCTTTCTTTTGAGCCAACATCAAACCAGAGACCATTAAAAAATTCACCCGAAATAAAACCATCATTAGCTCTATCCTTAAATATAGATCCTAACTCAAAAACCTCTTCTATAATCCCTTCAAATAACATTGAAGAAATAACACTGATACCACTATAAGTATATGTATTTTTTTTATTTTGTTCTAAATTAGAAATAACTTTTTTATTAGCTAAAGAAAAATCCCCTTGAGGGTTATGAGCTGGATTTTTAACAAGCACTAGATGTGCTAAAATATCATCATTCATTTTATAGTTATTTCTAAGCTCATAATCAGTATATACATCGGCGTTCAACAACCAAAAAGGATCTTCACCTAAAATAGATAATGCATTTAAAATACCTCCTCCGGTACCAAGCATACAATCCCCTTCATCCAAATAAGTAATATTTATATTCCATTTTTCCCCATTTCCCAAATAACTCTTTATTTGATCCCCAAGCCAGGATAAATTTATTATAACTTCTTTTATTCCAGCGTTGGCTACTCGAATAAGGTTATATTCAATTAATGGCATGCCATTTATCTCAGCTAATGGCTTGGGTTTCTTAAGGGAAGATAAACCCATTCTTTTTCCTCTACCAGCAGCTAAAATCATTGCTTTCATTATAAATATAATATTTTAAAAAAAAATTACTTCAAGCTAAGAAAGCCTATATCAAGTAACTTATTTTCTACTAACTCAACTAATGCCTGTCCTGCAGTAATATGGCTCTCTTGTATTCTAGCTGTATTGCTACTTGGAACAATAAATGACTTCTCACAAAAATCAATAGCTTGGCCCCCTTTGTTACCTAGAAAGGCAAAAACTCTTATCTCTTTTGAGATTGCTGCTTTCATTGCTCTAATTATATTTTCAGATCTACCTGATGTAGAGATAGCAATTAGAACATCTCCCTTATTACCTAGAGTTTCTATTAATCTTTGATATAAATAATCAAATCCATAATCATTACCGCAAGCCGTTATAGTAGATGTATCTTGAGCTAATGCTATTGCTGGTATCCCTTGTCTATTATTTTTTGATTTCAACCTAATTAGCATTTCTGCAGCCAAGTGCTGTGAGTCTGCAGCGGAGCCTCCATTTCCACAAAAAATAACTTTCTTGCCATCACATACAGATTTTGATATTACCTCTGCCATTGAAACTATAGAGTTTGTAATTCCCGAAGATAGTATTTCTTCCTTAACATTAATTGACTCTCTAAAGCTTTGTTTAATTACATCCATAGCTTGATCTCCTAAAAATCACAAAATAAAAATTGGGGGCTTTCACTATAAGTGCTTTTCAAAAGCCACTATTTTTTAGCAATGATTTTTTCTTTGCAATATTAATATCATAATCTATCATCTCTTGACATAACTGATCTAGACTAATTTCTGCTCTCCAGCCTAAATCATTTAAAGCTCTAGATGCATCTCCTAAAAGACTATCTACTTCTGTAGGCCTAAAATATCTTGAGCTGACCCTTACAATTATGTCTCCAATATTTATTGAAGGTGATATATTTTTATTTACAGAAATAACTTTAGCATGCTCCTCAAGACCTTTTCCTATAAAATCTAACTCTACTCCTAACTTAGAAGCAGACAAAATAACAAAATCTTTGACAGAGGCCTGAATGCCAGTAGCAACTACATAATCTCTAGGTATATCTTGCTGCAACATCATCCACTGGGCTTTAACAAAATCCCTAGCATGGCCCCAATCTCTTTTAGCATCAAGGTTACCTAGATATATGCAACTATCCATACCATATGCAATATTAGATAGGCCTCTTGTTATTTTCCTTGTCACAAATGTCTCACCCCTTCTTGGAGATTCATGATTAAATAATATGCCATTACAAGCATAAATTCCGTAGGCTTCTCTATAATTTATTGTCGCCCAATAAGCATAAAGCTTTGCAACTGCATATGGTGATCTAGGATAAAATGGGGTAGATTCATTTTGTGGAGTTTCTTGTACTTTACCAAAAAGTTCAGAGCTTGAGGCCTGATAAAATTTTGTTTTTTTTTCTAAACCAAGAATTCTAATTGCCTCAAGAAAACGAAGAGGACCTAACGCATCAACTTCTGATGTATATTCTGGCATACTAAAGCTAACTGCTACATGAGATTGCGCTCCTAAATTATATATTTCCTCTGGCCTAACCTCCCTAACAAGAGAAAGGATGCTAGAAGAATCTAGCAGATCGCCATAATGAAGATGGAATTTTGAGTCAGATTCATAATTCTCCTTATAAATGTGATCAACTCTATCTGTATTTAATAAAGAACTCTTTCTCTTGATGCCATGAACTATATAGTCTTTACTAAGAAGAAAATCAGCAAGGTATGAGCCATCTTGACCAGTAATACCTGTTATTAATGCTACTTTACTCACATTGAGTTTATAGCTGTAACGGCTATAGCTATATTATATAGAATCTGGGTAACTTCAGACCATACAACCAAAGCAGGAAGTTCAGAAATATTTATTGGAACAACAATTGTATCTCCAGGGTTTATTTGCAAAGAACTACTTCTACTAAAAGGATTTTGGCTAGATAAAGTATCCACTGATCCGTTAGACCTAACTACGTATATCGAATCTTCATCTGCTCTTTGGTTGAATCCACCACTTATATCAACATAATCCTCGATATTTAAATCAGGATTATAAAAATGAGAAGTAGGGTACTGCACTTCACCTAAAATAGTAACTTCCTGACTTACTTCTGGAATAAATAGAGCATCTCCGTCAACCAATCTAACATCATCAGACCTGTCTCCAACTAAAATTTCTTGTAAAGGGACCACAAGTCTTCCTACTGGCTCAGCATCTCTTAGCTGAGCAATTAGCGACTGTCCAACATTCATAGCCTGCATAGCTTCAGCACTACTGGACCCTGTAATCGCTAGAGATGCCAATTGGGATTCGAGTTGATCTGCTAAAATATTTAGCTGATTTCTTTCACGATCTCTAAGAGTGTCCCTCAAAAAAATACTTGAATTAACATCGGCAGAACTTGTTAAACCTCCAGATCTCATGATTAAAGAAGATAAAGTTTCTCCACTAGATATAGCATATCGACCAGGGAAAACTACTTCGCCAGAAAGTTCCACAAAGCCAATACTTGAAGAAGCAGGAACTGATTTAATTACTAATGAATCTCCTGGTAATAAAACCCTATCTAAGTCTTCAAAATTATCTTCTAAAATATAATTTAGAGATAAGATAATTAGCTCTGTCTCTACAACTCCAGCTTCAGTTATAATATTTCTAGTAATTTCTGCATCATCAAGAAATCTTTCTTCGGTAAAGCCTCCTCCAGCCCTAATAAGATCAGAAATGCTCATCATATTTTCATAAGGATAGAGGCCTGGAGATTTCACGCTACCATTAACTGAGACATAGTTTAATGAATCCTGAACATAATTATTATTTAGTTCAGAAATTAAAGCATGAGAAATAATTCTTTTGCTGGAAGTAATAAGTCTTTTATCAACTATATTATTATCTACTACTCTTTCAGATTGCTCTCTGCCAGATTGTTCTATACCAGATTGCTCTATGCCTTCTATAGCATCCTGGCTGTCATTTTGTTCAGAAAACATATATGAAAAAGGCTCTGCTTGATCTGATAGGTTTAAATATGGTTGATTTTGTATTGCCTCTAAACTTTCTTCTGCTAAATTATTTTCCCCCCTTGAAAGCTCTAAAAAAATAGGATGATTTGAGGGAGCCTGAATATATGGTTCATTCAAAGGAGGTTTAATATAAACTTTAAAATTCAGATCTTCAAGAGCATCAAGAAAGGCGGGAGGAAGATCATCAATACTAAAAAGATATATTGTATCACCTTCTAATAACTCAATATTATTCTGTAAATTTAAATTTTCCCAAACTAGCTCAGGAGAAAAAGATAAAACTTTTATACCTGATTCTTCAGACTCTCTTCTAATAACTGCATAATTAACATCTGTATTTGGCATTAACATAGATCTACTAGAAATAATATCTGAAATACGCATACCTTGTCTCCACTGATATGCACCTGGATTAATAGCATTTCCTACTAAAGATACAACTCCTCTAAGTTGATTTGGATTAACTGGAACAAAAATGATATCGCCACTCATAATCTCTAGACTAGCATCAGAACTAATGCTTAAATCTAAATCAACTATAGATGAGCCAGATCCTGGAAGAATTCTTTCAAGCTTTATTGATTTTTGATCTGCATTTGGCATCAAACCACCTACTAATTCAAAAATATCATGGAGGCTATCATTATTACTAAACTCGTAAATTCCTGGTTTTCTAAATGCCCCATCTAGAGCAATAGAAGATTTAAGAGGAGGTACAAATATTACATCGCCAGGGAGCAACCTCGTATCTCCACTAGTATCGCCATTGAGTAATAAGTCATATAAATCTAATTCAGTTACTATATTGCCATTTCTTTTCAGCTGAATTCTTCTTAATGATCCAGAATCTGCTATTCCTCCACTTAAAAATAAGGCGTTAGTCATAGTAGATAGACCACCAACAGTATAAGATCCAGGTAATTCTACATCTCCTAACACAAATACTCTTATTGAGCGAATTTGGCCTAAGGTGATACTTGATTGAACACCAATCATACTTTCTCTAATTCTACCATCTAATATTAGCCTCATTTCTTTAAAGCTAATACCGGCAACTAGGATTGGGCCAATTTCGGGAAAATTTATAATACCATCTCTATTAACTATTAAATTAAATTGTGTGTTAGTACTGCCAAATAGCTGAACCAAAATAGAATCACCAGCTCCAATTATATATTCATCGGGTACAGGTATATCTATAGCTGGCCCAAAGGTCCTCTGAGCGTTCTTAAAAACATCATATCCAAATTTCTTAAGCTCTAACTCTCCTTTTGATATACTAATAAATGGCATTGATTCTTTCTCTTGAGAAGCAACCTCATCCTCTGGAGAAACAATCTCATTGCTTATATCTTGTCTTTGATTAAATTCTGCCTCTCCAGCATCATTTTGATAACCAATAACCTGAGACGAGTTTGCTAAATTCTGCAATTCATCCATCTGGTCTAATATATTGGAAGGCAAAACCTGCGAAATAGCAGGCTTGATTACAAAGAAAACACTAATTAAAGAAAGCTTTATAGGACCTTTCAATTGAATTACCCGATATTTATAAAATAAAAACTATAATATCTCATTTGACATATATATAACAATAACTTAATTCTTCTTTTTATTACAGATTCTCTCGTTTTTTTATTCAAAAAATAACTAATGCTATTATTCTATATCAATCCCTTTAGCACCAATGGTTTCAGGAGAAATTAAAATATGGATCAAACAAATAAACGCTAAGTGATCATTCGTTTAGGGGTGGGAGCAAGGGCAATTGATCTATTAAAGTAAAACAAGCCACTGGAAAAAATAACGCTTAAAGGAGATTGGCAGTTTGACTCGGCTGCCAAGAAATACTTAAGAAACTTGGCCTATTAAGTCAACTACTCAGTTTCAAAAGTGGGCTTATCCGAGTTATCTTCCACAAATTCATAACGAATTGTTCGGGCTAAACCTTCTTCTAAGCTGACTGGCGGCACAAAACCAGTTTTACTAACTGACGATGAAAATTGTGTTGTAGCGATAAATTTTTTTACACGAATACTGCTAACTGGAAGATTCTTACCTATTACTTTCGCAACAACATCAGCCAAAGATCCTAAAGCTATACCTAAAAAAGCAGGTAACCGGGCACCAACGTTATTTTTTCCAAATAGTATTTTCCGCACTGCAGAAACCAAGGTATTCATATCAAAATCAGGCTTATCAATATAGTTATAAATATGTAAACCAGGATTAAACGACAAGCTGTACTCAATAAAAGCAGCTACATTCTCGACGTAAGCCATGGACTTCCTATTCTCGCCTTTGCCAACCATAACAAATCTTCGAGCAGCTATTTGTTTGAGCAGGTTATAAACATTACCTCTATTACCTTCGCCAAATATAACAGTAGGCCTAATAATAACAAGAGATCTGTTTATAGGGTCTTCTTCATGCCATTTAATGTAAACCTTCTCTGCTAAATACTTAGTTCGTCCATAATCATTAAAGTAATTTGGCTTACCATTTTCATTGGTATTTCTTGGTGCAAAGCCATATATTGCGACAGAGCTAGTAAATATAATCTTGTTTATATTATATTTTCTTGCAGCATTACACACATTTTCGGCACCACCAACGTTTACATCATCATACAAAGATAATGGCTTAATATCATCTCTATGAACTGCAGCTAAATTAATTATAGTATCTGAATTCTTAATTGCATCTAGAGTATCCTCTTGAGTTACATCTAAATATATATGGAAATCAGATTTTTTATTAATATCATAAATATTATGTTCAATGTTTAATTCTGCTAAATTTTTTGATAGTTTTGTTCCAACAAATCCTACGCCACCAATTATTGAAATAGTCATTTATTCTTTTTAGATAAATTTCTATTTAAAAGATTAGTCAATTGATTACCAAAAAATTCACTTCCGCCAAATAACCTTATATTCACTTTATGATGACTCCTCGGATATTACTATTACACAATGTTTTCATTACCATATGACCAAACATTAAATGGATATCTTCACATACCTGCATATCAAAGCTTGGGACTAAAAATGTTTTTTTAGCTACCTTAAGCACCGCTCCTCCGTCGTAACCTAAGATGGCAAGTGTTTCAGCGCCAATTTTATTGGCCTCATTAACTGCATTAACTATATTAGGAGAATTACCGCTACCACTAACAACAACTAGCAGATCACCTTTATCTAGTAATGCAGAACATTGTCCGCTGAAAACATCATCGTAAGACAAATCATTGCCATATGCTGTAACTAATCCAATGTTATCGACTAATGAGAAACCCCTGAACTTTTCTCCAGTGGCAAGATGAGTCATTTTAGCCCAATCAGTAATGTAATGAGATGCAGTGGAAGCTGAGCCGCCGTTTCCACATGTTATTATTTTGGCACCCCTCTTAAATGCATCCATCACTGTATCAATTGCTTCTTGCAATGAGTCAACATTAAGTTTTGAAAGCACGTTATTATGCTCTAATATATAATTTGGGATATTAAACATCTCCTCTTTAAATAATTTCATTTTATTCTCCATAGTAAATAATTTTAGAACCACTAGATTCAATATTAAATTTTACAAGCCTAAGCTTATGCATTACATTTATAATTTCTACATGTCTATTTTCAGGGGCCAAAAACATCATAAATCCTCCTGCTCCAGCACCTAACAATTTCCCAGCATAAGCGCCGGCTCCAATGCCAGCATTATAAATTTCGTCAATAGTCGAATTAGTAATTCCATCTGTAAGTGTTTTTTTTAATGACCAATTTTCATTGAGGAGTTCAGATAGATCTTCCAAACTATTATTCTCAATACCTAATTTAAAATCATTCGCTAACCTTGCCATTCGTCTTAATACTAGCTTCTTGTTTTTTTGACTGGACACCTTTGTTTGTTCGGCTAATATTCCAGATGCAGATCTAGTTAAACCTGTATAAAAAACAAGAGTCGACAGATTTAAAGTTTTCCTAAAGTCATTTGAACAAAGAACTGGGGTAACATTAACAGAGTCATCAGGCATAAATTCTAAAAGATTTAGTCCTCCAAATGCAGCAGAATATTGATCTTGCTTTCCAATAGGTTCTTGACACTTTATTATCTCTATATTGCAGGCAAGCTCGGCTAAGTCGGCAGTAGAAATATCTTTGTCCATATAAGCATGCAGCGCAGTTAATAAACCAACAGTGTAACTGCTAGAAGAACCTAGGCCTGTTCCTTTTGCTGGTATATCTGCAGTAGATGTGATTTCTATTCCGCCCAAAACTCCAAGCGCTTTTAGCGATTCTCTTACTAAGGGATGGTCAATATTATTAATATTAGACACTTCCTCCGTTTTAGAATAAGCCACCCTGATTCCACCATCAAATTTTTGATGTAAGGTAATATACATATACTTGTCAATAGTCGTGGAGAGCACAGCACCAGGCTCGTCTTTATAAAAAGCTTTTATATCTGTTCCTCCTCCCACATAACTCATTCTAAAAGGTGTTCTAGTTATTATCATATTAATCTATCCAATTAAAAATAAAATTTGAATCGCCTCTTTGCATATTAATATATTGATCTTCATTATCAGCTCTATGTTTCCAAAGATTTTCTACATCATTATTATTTGAAAATTTACCTAACTTTTTATATTTATCTAAAAAGAATCTAAATCTAGTTTCTTCATCTAACTCCATAAAAATTTTTAAACATGGTAAATTCAAATCTTTCGCAATCATAAACGATAAGGTACCATCTATAATTACTAAATCATCTTTTTTAAATGAAGCTTCTTTATAATTAATAGTGTGATTATTTTTGTGGTTATAGCCAAGATCTTCATAGATAAAATCTTCATTCTTTTTAAAGCGTTCTATTAATTTAATTGCTTTTTTAAGATCATATCTTTTATAAAATTTTTGGTCATCAGATCTATCTAAATTAAGAAAACTGTCTAATTCAACTATATGAGAATTAGTTCTTTTTTGTCTCAGAATCTTCATAAAGATAGAAGCAAAAGATGTTTTACCTGTCCTTGAAAGCCCTCCAATAGCTATAAATCTTTTTTTATCTAAAGAGTCAACAATATTTTCGAAGACGATCCTTTTAGAATCAAAATTCTTCAAAATAAAATTTACAGCATGCTTTAAATCATTTGCAATAAAATCAGGCCTGACATTATATTTTAGATCATTACCGCCATTACCGCTTAAGACGAGCACGCTAAATAGATCTAATCTGTCAGCTAATTCTATATCCCCAGTTCTATCGCCAATCATCCAAGAGTCCTCAATTCTAATATTAAATTTAGATTTAGATTTGAGGATCATACCTGTATTAGGTTTTCTGCATTTACAAATTTTTTTAAATTCCTTAATTTCTCCTTTAAAGCCAGCATCAGGATGATGAGGACAAAAATATAAACTATCAAGATATGCTCCATCTCGGCCTAAAAGCGTATCAAGCTTCTTGTGAATATTATCTAATTCCTCTAAATCGCACTCTCCCCTTGCAATGACGGGTTGATT
>CEUA01111514.1_pt1 | contig 10365 bp, 11 predicted proteins | sample 361541 | NCBI WGS metagenome assembly CEUA01 (sample SAMEA2623079, study PRJEB7988) | marine metagenome | isolation source: saline water (ENVO:00002010), including
TACTTATTTTTAATAAAGATTAATAAATTTAAAATGCATTAATTTGATTAGTAAAGTTAAGTATATAGGAGAGTTAAGAACTCAATGTACCCATATTGCATCAGATAACTTTATATTAACTGATGCTCCTATTGATAATCAAGGGAAAGGAGAGGCTTTTTCTCCAACTGATACTGTTGCGACTGCATTAGCTTCTTGTCTTTTAACTATAATGGGTATTAAAGCAAAACAATTAAAAATTGATATTAGAGATACAACTGCAGAAGTAAAAAAAATAATGGGTGAAAACCCAAGAAGAATTGACTCTATTATAATATCTGTTTATTTTAAAAAAGTGTTTGATAAAAAAATCCGTAAAATTTTAGAAAAAGCGGCTTTGACTTGTCCTGTATATTACTCCTTAAATTCAAGTTTAAATAAAAAAATTCAATTTTTCTGGCCTCCAGAAAAATCTTGATTTTTATTTTTACCTAATAATATTATAATAATTAAACCAATTACCCCAAATAAGAATCCTAATAAAAATCCTAGATTTTTAGATCTATTTCTTTTATCAGCCAAATAAGAACCCAAAGCACCCAGAGCTACTCCAACTGCTAAAGCAAAATAAAAATATGAATTTGACAAAATATATTAAAAATTACTACAACTATATACCAAAATAATATTTTTATTTTAGTTTTAAATAATGATGTTATTTAAAGACATAAAAGGAAAGGTTATTGATCCTCTTCAGCATACTATTGAAATGATAAAAAAATACCCTTACGCTGAAATACATATTGGATCAGACTCTCAAAGTGTTGGTAAAAAAACTTTTTATGCGACTGTAATAGCTTATAAATTAGGAACTAGAGGAGTTCACTACATTCTTAATAAAAAGAAAGTCTCAATTATAAATGATATGTGGACAAGATTATGGAAAGAGGCTGAAGACAGTATTGATGCTGCTGAATGGTTAACCAAACAAATTAGTGTTAAAGTTGAAATAGATATGGATTATAATGGCGATGAAAACTTTAAATCCCACAAATTAATTTCAGCTGCAAAGGGTTGGGCAAACTCTCTTGGGTATAAAGTAAATATAAAACCAAATAAACAAATAGCAACAAAAGCTGCTGATCATCATTGTAAATAATTTTAACTTTAAAACAAAATTTAAATTAATTTAATTATTCATGAAATTTTTAATTATTGCTCCCGATATACCTGCAAAAAAATGGAATGAAAGCTTTAAAAAGCTTTTTCCAAAAATTCCTATTCTAATTGGAGATAAAACCGAAAACCCAGATGAAATAACAGTTGCCATGGTATGGAAACAAAAGCATGGTATTCTCTCTAAATTTAAGAACCTTAAATTAATCATTTCAATGGGAGCAGGAGTTGATAATGTTGTCTCTGATAAAACCATTCCTTTTAAAATACCCTTGTGTAGAATTGTAGACAAACAAATGGCTTTTTCTATGAGTAATTATATTATAATGGCTGTTTTAAATTACCATAGAAATTGGTATGATTATGATTTTGCTCAAAAAAATAAACATTGGGCTCAATTTGAAATTAATGAAAGAGATCTTAATATAGGAATTTTAGGTATTGGTCATTTAGGAATGGATGTAGCAAAAAAATTACACTATTTAGACTTTAAAGTTTTTGGATATAGCAAGAACAAAAAATCTACTCCATTTAAATCCTTTTATGGTAATTCTTTGTCTTCATTTTTAAATAATATTAATGTTTTAATATGTACTGTCCCCTTAACTCCCCAAACAAAAAATTTATTAAATACAAGTTTATTTCAAAAACTAAACAATCAAACATATTTAATTAATGTTTCTAGAGGCGAAGTCCAGGTTGAGGAAGATATAATTGAAGCTATTAATAATGGAAGACTTAGTGGTGCCTTTTTAGATGTTTTTAAAGAAGAACCCTTACCAAAAAACAGTCCTCTTTGGTCTCATCCTAAAGTTAAAATAACTCCTCATATTGCTAGTTTATCATATTCAGATGAAGGAGTAAGACAAGTAATGGAAAATTATGAAAGGTTAAACAAAAACAAAACTCTTTTACACCTTGTAGACAGGAAAAAAATGTATTAAATTTCTAATATTGCTTTAGATAATTTATCTGGTCCAAACCTTACAACATCAGTAGTAACTATCTTTAACTTTTTTTCCAATTTATTAATACTTAAAATAGCTTTATTATTAGCTAGATGAGATGTATTTAAAGCTATTCCTATAACTTTGGCTTTTGGAAAAGTGCCAGAAACTGTTGTTAATAATTCGTTTAAATTAATAAACTCTTTAAGATCCGGAATTTTAATATTTTTTGGACTTCTTAATGTCTTCTTGTTTGCTCTATGACAAAGAATTAAATGAGTAGGACACGAGCCCCTCATAAGCGGAAGAGTAGCAGTACTTCCAGGATGTAATAAAGACCCTTGACCCTCAATTAAAACAATTCCCTTTTTAGAATTTTCTAAAACAGCGGCTTCAATAGCTCCACACGCATGATCAACTTTAAATGCATCTAGAGGAATTCCTTTTCCTGTTAATGTTATTCCAATCTGACCAGTTGCAACAAAACCGACACTTTCTCTTTTTTTAATTAAAAAACTATATATTTCAAGAGCTGCAGTCATTTTTCCAACTGCCATATCAGTTCCAATAAATAAAATTCTTTTATTTTTTAATTTACTTGCTTTTCCTGTGGCAATTTCAGGAACAAATAAAGGCATTCTTACATCCCAAATCCACTGATTTTTATTTTTTTTAATTAGATCCTTCCACAAGGGAAATAATAATTCATGTAACCCATTTATAATAGATAATCCACTTTTTAATGCTTTTTCAATTATAGGGTTCCATTCCTTCGGAATCTTTCCTCCTGATGGAGCAATCCCTAAAATTAAAACTGATGATTTTTTTTCTATAGCTATTTCAAGTGATCGAACTATTGGAATATTTCTATTAGTCTTAATAAACAAATTAATACTTTTCCCTGAATGATTAGAATCTATTACGCATGTAATTTTATTAGAAAGATATCTAATAACTCCCATTCCCATCTTTCCATAATCACTATCCAGGTTAGATTCCATATATATAGCAACCTTATCTTTTGAATTAAGCATAAAATTCTGATTTTAATTTAGCCCCATGTCCAGGAATATATTTTGGAGTTGTTATTCCATTGATCATTTTCACTCCATCTGAGGGGTCAGGATTCAAATTATAATGTGAATCTAAATCAATATGATTAATAACTCCTGAAATAGAAGCCGCTGCAGCTATTGCTACTGAAGATTCACTCATACAACCAATCATCGTTTTTAATTTTAAAGACTTTGCGGTATCAATAATTCTCAATGCCTCAGTAATACCTCCACATTTCATTAATTTGATATTAACCCCATCCACATACTCATTAAAGGAAAAAATATCATTAGAAAATCTACATGACTCATCAACATAAATTGGTAAAGGTCGATTTTTAAAAAGATATTTTAAGTCCATTTCTTGTCCTTCTTCAAGAGGTTGTTCAATATAATCTACATTTCTTTTAGCTAACCATTTTAACATTTTAATAGCATCTGAAACATTCCAACCTCCATTTGCATCAACCCGAAGATTAACTTTAAAATTCTTTGTACTTTCTATAACCTGTTCAAACATTTCCATATCAGCTTCTATTCCATTTGGAGAGCCCAATTTTATTTTTAGTGATTTAATTGATTTTCCTTTCATTATAATTGGTATCCTTTCTTTAATAACCTTAGGAGGATTAATCCCTAAAGTAACTGAACTTGGAACAGAAGGCTTAGGAAATCCCAATAAATTGTGCAAAGGAAGACCTACTTCTTTAGCTTTTAAATCCCAAAGAGCTGTATCTATTGCTACATAAGCACAAGGAGCTATACCCATCTCTTTTGACCGATCATATAAAGATGAAATAGAATTTCCTTTTATTCCAGTTTTAATAAAAGTTTCTATATGTTTTATTACTTCATCAATACTTGATGCTCCTTCAGATTCTCCAGGAGCTGATTCTCCCCATCCCACCAAACCGTTCTTCTCAATTTTTACAAAAATATTTTCAGAATTTGATCTAACCCCTCTACTAATTTCCAAAGGAAATCTTTTTTTAAGAATAACTTTAAAGAAATCAATCTTCATTAAAGAAAATTTAATAATCCTTTATTAATTTTATTTAAATCTTAATTTATGGAATAGTAGGTGTTTGAAGTTTGTCTAGTGAAGCTTTAATTTCTTCATCAGATAACTCATGTTTAACAATTTTCCCTTCAAAGTAATCCTCATAAGCTTTCATATCATAATTACCATGACCACACAAATTAATCAATATCGTTTTACTTTTTCCTTCTTTTTTACAAATTTCAGCTTCATGAATTGCTGTTGCAATTGCATGAGTTGCTTCAGGTGCTGGAACAATACCTTCTGCCTTAGCAAATTTAACCCCTGCTGAAAACACCTCTAAGTTATCATGAGATGTTGCTTCTATAATTTTATCTTTTAATAATTGACTTACAATAACACCTGCTCCATGGTAACGCAGTCCACCAGCATGAATTGGAGCTGGAACAAAATCATGACCTAAAGTATACATCGGAAGTAATGGTGTCATTCCAACTGTATCTCCAAAGTCATATCTAAAAATACCTCTTGTTAATTTAGGACATGAAGAAGGCTCACTAGCAATGCACCTAATAGATTTTCCTTCTTTTAAATTGAGCCTCAAAAAAGGAAATGCTAATCCAGAGAAATTAGAACCCCCACCAAATGGTGCAATAACAATATCTGGAAGATCTCCTGCTTTTTCCATTTGTTTTAAAGCCTCTTGCCCAACTATAGTTTGATGAAGTTTTACATGATTTAAAACACTTCCTAAAGCATACTTTGTATGTTCATCACTAGCTGCTACTTCTATAGCCTCAGATATAGCTATTCCTAGAGAGCCAGTTGTATTAGGATCTTGGGCTAATATTTTTTTACCAACTTCCGTAGCATTTGATGGAGATGGGTGAACCTTAGCTCCCCAGGTATTCATCATAATTTTTCTATATGGTTTATGTTCATAAGATAACTTTACCATAAAAACTTCACAATCAATTCCAAAATGTTGACAAGCAAAACTCAAAGCACTTCCCCATTGACCTGCACCAGTTTCAGTAGTGATTTTCTTAACTCCCTCTTGCTTATTATAGTATGCCTGAGCAACTGCAGTATTAGGCTTATGTGATCCTGTTGGGCTAACTCCTTCATATTTATAATAAATTTTAGCTGGTGTGTCTAATGCCTTCTCAAAATTATAAGCTCTAAATAATGGAGTTGGTCTCCACATTGAATATATATTTCTTACCTCATCTGGAATATCAATCCATTTCTCAGGAGATACTTCTTGTTTAATTAATTCCATTGGAAATAAAGGAGCTAAAGCTTCTGGTCCAATTGGTTCAAGAGTTCCTGGGTTTAATGGAGGAAGAGGCTTGTTTGGCATATCTGCAACAATATTGTACCACTTATCTGGAATTTCATTTTCTGCTAAAGTTATTTTACGTATCATAATTTTTAATTTATTTAAATATACTTTTTTTATTTAAACTATTTTAAAATTAAAAATAGGTTGCTTTTTAAAACCTTTTTTATATATTTAAAATTATGTTTCAAGGTTAATAACCATAAACCTATTAAAAAAACCTTCTTAATTTATGGAGGTTTTTTTAATCCCTTTTTTTAGTCAAAACTTTACTTAGTTCTTCTAAAGAGATTCCTTTAGTTTCAGGCATCAAATAATAAACAAATATTAGTTGAAGAACCATCATAAATGAAAAGAAGGAGAAAACAAAACCTGCACCTATACTCGAGAATAGTATAGGAATCATCGAAGGGATTATTGCTGCAAGAACCCAATGAACAGAGGATCCAAACGATTGTCCAGAACTTCTTAAATGATTAGGGTAAATTTCAGAAATAAATACCCAAATTACTGTTCCTTGACCAATAGCATGTGAAGCAATAAAAACAAATAAAAAAATTGGAATTAAAATTGGATTTAGTTTCAAAAAAAATGCAATTGAAACTAAGGATAATGAAATTATGTAACCAAAAGATCCAAAATACATTAATTGCTTTCTACCTAATTTATCAATTAATGAAATTCCAATAAAAGTAAAAATTAGATTTACCAGTCCTATACCAACAGAACTTAATAAAGCAGTGCTTTCGCCTAATCCTGCCTCTTCAAATATTCTAGGAGCATAATATAAAAAGGCATTAATCCCTGAAAGTTGATTAAAAGCCGCAATAAAAAAAGTTAGCAAAAGTGAAAGTCTATATTTTAATCGAAAAATATTCTCACTGGTATCAACTTTTTCATTGGAAATATCACTTATTAATTCTTCAATATTTTCATTTGGGGAAATTTCATTTAAAACTTTATTTGCTAATTCTATTTTCCCTTTTTGAATTAACCATCTTGGACTTTTGGGGATATTAAAAACTAAAACTGTATAAATAATAGCTGGAAAAAATTCAACTCCCATCATCCATCTCCATGAGTTTTCTCCTAAATTACTCAAAAAATAATTTGATAAAAAAGCTATTAAAATTCCAAAAACTATATTAAACTGGTATAGTCCCACTAAACTTCCTCTTTTACTGGAAGGAGAAATTTCAGAAATATATGCTGGAGCTGCAATTGTTGAAATTCCAATACCAATTCCTCCAATAAATCTAGAAAATGCAAAAAATTCAGAACTGTTTGCAAATGCAGAGCCTAATGCTGATATTGTATATAATATTCCTATTAAAAGTAAAGTGTTTTTTCTTCCAAATCTATTGGTAGGAAAACTTCCTCCTAAAGCTCCTAAAACAGTTCCCCAAAGAGCCATTGCCATAACAACTATTCCGTGATAAAAATCTGAAGAACCCCATAAAGATTGTAATTTTTTATCAGCACCAGAAATTACAACAGTATCAAAACCAAAAATAAAACCAGCTAATGCTGCTACAATTGATAAGTAAAAAACCTTATTCATAAACTAAGTTTTTTTAAATCTGTCTAAGTACATTATTGCCAAACTTAAAAATAATAAAACAGAAGAAGGTAAAAATTTAATTAACTCATCTGAAATCTTAAAATGCATTATTATAGCTCCAATCATAAATAAAGCTATCGTTAAAGTTGCTGGAAATATTAGTTTTTTAAAAAAAATACTGAACAATAAAAATAATGCTGCGGAAACTTTAAAAAAACCAACTATATAAACGCTAGTCTTATTTAATCCATATTCTTGAAATTCCTCGATCATATTTATTGATTCACCTCCTCTATAAATTGAATCATTATCAAATCTAATTAACCATACATTGAGAACAGTTAATGATATTATAAGAGATAAAATTATTTTGATATATTTCATTTTTATTGAAATTGATATTAATTGAATTACAATATATAAATTTTGATTTAAAATTTATATTTGTGCTAATTTAATACTGTGTATAAAAATAATACTAATGTTTAAAAAAATTACAATATTTTTAATGGCCTTTTTCTATATGTATGTTGGGATTAAACATTTTACAGATCCTAAATATTTTTTAGCTATTATGCCTCCATATTTAATTTGGCAGCTTGAATTGGTTTATTTAAGTGGTTTTTTTGAAATTATTTTTGGCTTTGGTCTTTTAACCAAATATAGAAAATTATCATCTTGGGGATTAATAATTTTGTTAATTGCTGTTTTTCCAGCTAATATTTATTTAATTAGCAGTGAAAAAGCACAAATTGCTTTAAATATCACTAAAGAAATAGCCATTATAAGAGCTCCCTTCCAACTACTTTTTATATACTTAGCTTATTGGTCGTCGATTGACTAATTAATTTTCTTCAAAATCAGATCCATTTTTTCTACAACTTCTTTTGCATTATTTTTTGAAAAACATAAAGGAGGTTTTGATTTTATAATATTATTATAAGGGCCATCAGTTCCAACTAATATTCCTTTATTTTTTAATTCATTTTTTAAAAGCCGAGCTTTATAGCTATCTGGATCTATATTATCTGGGTTTGAAAATTCAATGCCTAAAAACAGACCCGAACCCCTGACATCAGAAATAAATGAATATTTTTCTTTTAAATCAAGTAATAAACTCATGTAATACTTTCCTACTTCTTCAGAATTTTTTTGAAGATTCTCCATTTTAATAACATTTAGTACCGATAATCCTATTTTACATGAAACAGGGTTTCCTCCAAAAGAACTAAAAAACTCAACTCCTTTTGAAAAGGACTTTGCAATTTCAGAAGTTGTTATTACGGCCCCTATAGGGTGTCCATTTCCCATAGGCTTACCTAAAACAACAATATCGGGGACAATTTCTTGAGATTCATAACCCCAAAAATTCTTACCTAATCTGCCAAAACCAGTTTGAACTTCATCTGATATACAAACCCCTCCCTTTTCTTTAATCTTAGGATATAAATTTTTTAGATAATTATTGGCAAGTGGAACTTGACCTGCACAACTAAGTATGGGTTCACTTATAAATGCAGCAACAGAACCTTTATAATTGTTTAATTGTTTAATTGCATCATTAGCATATTTTAGACCTGGATCCTCATCATCCACTTTATACTTTCCTTTAAAAGTATCAGGGATCTTCAATTTCAAAATATAATCTTTCTGACCAGTTCCTTTCTTACTATTAAACTTATAATCACTTATATTTATTCCTGTTTGAGTATGACCATGATAACCTTTTTCAATAACAACTACCGCTTCATTTTTAGAATGATACCTGGCCATTCTGATTGCTAAATCACTTGCTTCACTTCCTGAATTAACAAAAAAAACTTTACATAATTTTTTGGGAAAAAGAGATGTTAATTTTTCAGAATACTCTTCCAAAGACTCGTATAAATACCTTGTATTAGTATTTAAAACAGAACTTTGCTTTAGAGAAGCTTCTATAACTAAAGGATGAGAGTGTCCAACATGAGGGATATTGTTATAAGCATCTAAATAAGTCTTTCCAAATGAATCATACATGTATTGAAAAGCCGCTTTTTTCATAATAATTGGTTTGTCATATGACAACGTAAGATTTGACCCAACATAAGTTTTCCTTCCTTTAACCATTTCCTTTATTGATTTAGTTTTTTCAACTTTCATTCCAACAGCTTCCTTAAATTTATTTTCAGCTTCAACTGGATTAATTTCTATCCATTTCCAAAGTAATTCAATAGCAGATTTTTGACTAATTGATATATACTTATTATCAGGGTTAAGTTTTTGATAATGATTAGAATTACTTATACTAATACACAACCTCATTGCAATGGAGTAATATAAAACTTCAATCTCTTTTTTTTGAAGAGGAAAAATATGATTATATGATTCTAAAAGGGCTATAGCCCATTCTAGAGGGTTTTCTTTATTAAAACAAGTATAAGAAATAGATATGGCCAATTCATTTATTAAATGAGAATATGAAATATCTCCAAAATCAATAACTCCTGATACATCATTCCCTATAAATAATATATTCCAATTATTTACATCATTATGAATAGTAGATTTTCTCAGGTCTAAAAAAAAAGGAACTACATTTTCTTCATATTGATTCATAAAATAATGAATAATTTTACGAACCTTTGTGGATGATATCTCATTCAAATAATTCTTAGAAATTCTATAATGTTGCATATCCCATTCCAATTGTCTTGATTTTATATGAATATCATTCCAATCAAGAAGCCTTTTATTAAGTTTTGCTAAAGATTTCCCAAAAGATCTTATGATATCTTTTGTTTGGGTAATTTCTCCAAGAAACTTTCCTTTTAAATAAGATAAAAGTCTATAAATTTTTGAAGTTCCATTAATTTGAATAATTCTAATATTTTCGCCATTTAAAAAAGGAATAGGTTTAGGATATAAATTATCATTTAAAAAAAGTAATGCTTTTGTTTCAGATTGAATTAAATCAATTAAAGTAAGATCCTCGTAAGTTTTTAAAATATAATTTTTAGAGTTAGTTTTAATTAAATAATTTAAATTATCATAACCATTTATTTTAATGATTTCAATTGGGTTTATACCAAATTCTTCTATTAAAAGCTTTTCCATTAAATTATTAATGTTTGAAAAAGAATAATTTTATATGATTCAAATTTAATTAATTATAAATCGTTATAAGATTAATACTATTTTTAGGTTATGGATTTAAGTTATTGGGAAAAAAAAGAATGGTTTAATAATATCGACACGTTAATTGTAGGAAGTGGAATTGTAGGGTTATCTTCTGCAATAGAAATTCTTAAAAAAGATCCTAATCAAAA
>CEUA01065974.1_pt1 | contig 10364 bp, 8 predicted proteins | sample 361541 | NCBI WGS metagenome assembly CEUA01 (sample SAMEA2623079, study PRJEB7988) | marine metagenome | isolation source: saline water (ENVO:00002010), including
ATAAAAGAATTATTGAAAAATGATGGAGTATTTATTTTTGAAGTTCCCCATGCACTAAATTTGATTAAAAAATTGGAGTTCGATACAATTTATCATGAACATATTTCATATTTTTCAATTATTCCATTATCAAATTGGCTAGAAAAATATGAATTGGAAATTTTTAATGTGGAAAAACAAAAAGTACATGGGGGTACAATTCGAGTATATGTTTCTAAAAAAAATAATTTTAGAAAAAATAATTCTGTAAAAAATATTAAAATTATTGAAAAAAAATATGGAATTACAAAAATCACTACATACAGAGATTTTTCAAGAAAAATATATAATTTAAAAAATATATTGAGAAAGAAAATTTTGACTCTAAAAAATAATAATAAAATTATTTTTGGTTATGGAGCATCAGCAAAAGGCAATGTATTGTTAAATTTTTGTGAGATTGATAACAATATTCTAGATTTTGTTACAGACACTACAAAAATTAAACAAGGAAAATTTACACCAGGCACAAAAATTAAAATAATTAATCCAAAAAATAGACCAAATAAAAGTTCAGAAATGATTGCTCTTTTACTAGCTTGGAATTATAAAACAGCCATAATAAAAAATGAAAAAAAATTCTTAAGAAATGGAGGAAAATTTCTAATTCCAATTCCCAAACCAAGAATCATAAGTAAATAGAACAGGAGTGACAATGAATAAAAAATTATGTTTCGTTACAAATTCAACTGATTTTTCACTATTAGAAACTTCAAATGTTGAAATTTTTTCTTTTGATTATGAATCTCACAAGAATCTTGAGAAATTAGATATCAAACATAGTATTGCAGAAGAATTTTTGGATGATAATGAAAGATTTGAATTATTTGATAAAGTAAAGGAGTTTCGTGATTGGTATGATAATCCATCTCTACCAAAATTTGAATTGCAAGGAGTGAACATATTTTCTCTATTAGATGGAATGGAATTTCATGAACTATTAATGCAAAAATTAATTGTTTTTTTTACAATCAAAAAGATTCTGAACAAAAATAATCCAACTAGCATAGTGTGTCCACATGAAATGATAATGATGATAAAATTACTGTCTAGTAAAAATCAAGTTCAAATTGAATCAAATTCTGGAAATGAAAAAAAGGAATTGTTTTGGGATTCAATTAATGTGAAACGTAACATTGCAGGTAGACCTATCTCTATAAAAATTTCACGAACAAAATATAAAAAATTAAAAAATTTACTTGATAAAACAGTTGGAATAACCTATAGACTTTATTTTGATTTTAAAAATAAAAATAAAAAAACAATTTTACTTTTAGAAATGTATCCACCAGTCTATAAAGAATTAATTCAAAATCTTAAAAATGAAGATTATAATATAATCATAATCAATAGAAGAAGACCAGTTACGCTTGAAAAAGAATCAATAAAAATTTTACAGAATTCAAATTGTAAATTGATTTCAATGAATGATTTGATTAAAAAAGATGATTTAAAAAAAATTTCATTATTTACGAATGAATATTCACTGAAAATAGATGAAATCTGGGATAAAGAACAAAATTTTAAGCAAGTTTTTAGATTTGATGACATAGTATTTTGGGATTTAATTAAAAATGATTTGAAAGAAGTGTTTCAAAGAAGAATTGGAGATTATGTTGAATTAGTTTTTTTTATTAAAAAAATTTATGAGACAATTAATGTAAGAAAAATTTTATCACTTTATGAAACTGGTGAAACCGAGAGAGCATTTTTGGTAAATAAAGATCCTAAAATTAAATCATATTTGTTGGAACATGGGTTCTCATTACTTTTTAAAGAAACACAAAGATTTGGGATGATAAGTTCCTATGATAGATTTTCTGATACAATTTTAGTATGGAGTGATTTTCAGAAACAATTTCTAACTGAAAATTATAATATTAGCGAGGATAAAATTTTACCAATTGGTAGTCCTAGACATGATACATTAACTAGAGAGAGAAATCCGGTATCTAAAAAACAACAATTTACAGTACTTATTGCCCCAACACCAATAACTCAATTGCAAGGATTCGATACGACTGAGATTCATAAAAGATTTGAAAATTCAATAAAGGAATTATGTACTATTCTAGAAAATCAAAATACCAATTTACTTTTTAAAATTCACCCTAGTCAATCATTTCATAATGATGAAATAAAGAAAATTATTGAAAAATATTCAAAAAAATCTTCAATTTATCTTCTTAATCCAGTAACGGAATTAATTGAATCAAGTGATTTAGTGATAACTATAACGCCAGAGGGATGGGCACCTTCTACAATAATGTTAGAGAGTATGATTTTAGGAAAACCTGCATTAAACATTATTTTAGATGGAAGAAATTATGATTTTGAATATATTAAACAAAATGCTGCAATATCTGTATCCTATGATTCAATTGAGAAAACAGTATTACATCTAATTACTAACTCAGATTTTAGGAATGAAATTAGTGAAAATGCCAGAGCATTTACAAAAAAATTCCTTTCTAATTATGGAAATTCTTCAAAAATGCTTGCCAATTTACTAAAAATGTGAAAGCAAATTAATGTGTAAAATGGCTTAAATATCTATAGGAAAATTTTTGATATGAAATATTGTAAAAAATGTTTATACCCAGATACAAAACCACAATTAGTTTTTAATGAGAATGGTGTCTGTAGCGCTTGTACAAACTCAACAAAAAAAGAAGAGATTGATTGGGATAAAAAAAGAGAAGAATTTAAAAAAATTCTTGAAAAATATTCTAGTAAAGATGGAAGGAATTATGATTGTATAATACCGGTAAGTGGAGGAAAAGATTCAACATATCAAGCATATGTAATTAAAAAAGAATTTGGACTGAATCCATTAGTTGTAAACTTTCATCCACTTGATCAAACAGATATTGGTAGAAAAAATCTTGAAAATTTAAAAAAAATAGGAGTTGATTGTATTGAGTTTTCAGCAAATCCAATAGTGTACCAAAAATTAGCAAAATATGGGTTAACAGAACTAGGAGATTTTCAATGGCCAGAACATTTAGGAATATTCACAGTTCCAGTACAAATTGCGGTAAAATACAACGTACCGTTAATAATTTGGGGAGAAAACCCTCAGCTTGAATATGGACAACCAACAGATATCAATAAAGATACAGTTCTAGATAGAGAATGGAATGAAAAGAATGGAGGATATTTTCTAGATAAAATAAAACCAGAAGATATGACAAAGTATGGATTTGCAATTAGTGATTTAAAACCATATTTGTATCCTAGTGATGATGAAATTAATAATGTTGGAGTAACTGGTGTTTTTCTTGGTTCATATATTAAATGGGATATTTTCAAACAATTAGAACTTGTGAAATCAATAGGATTTTTAGAAAATGATGAAATTAAAGAAGGCACTTATGACAAATGGGAAAATCTTGACGTCTACTTTACAGTATTCCACGATTATTTCAAATTCCTAAAGTATGGATTTGGTAGAACTACAGATCATGTTTCAATAGAAATGAGATATGGAAGAATGGAAAGAAAAGAAGCAATTAATCTTGTAAAAAAATATGATGGTAAAATTCCTAGAAAATTTTTGAAAGAATTTTTGGAATCTGCTGATATTTCTGAAGAGGAGTTTCATAAAATATGTGATAAATTCACAAATAAAGAATTATTTCAAACAGATGAAAGTGGAAATCTTGTAAAAGACAGTGATCAAAATCTAATATTAAAAAATGAAATTGTATAATTCAAGAATTTTATGTGGAGTAATGTTTTTTAGAATAACGAGATTTTGAATTTCATGTCTAACTTTCCAATTATTCTGGGTATAACATATGGTGGTCATGATTCTTCAGCATGTCTAACCGTAGGTGGAAACCTTGTTGCTGCATGTGAAGAAGAAAGATTCAATAGAAAAAAACATACGCAAGAGTTTCCAACATTATCAATCAATGAATGTCTAAAAAAAGCCAAGATTACAATTGACGATGTTAACGAAATAGGATTCATTTTTGATCCAATTTTGATAATAAAAGAAAAATATCTAAAATTAGCATTAGAAGATGAAAGAAAAATACAGTTTATGATAAATGATATTGAGAGGATTCAAAAAACACTCAATCTTGAATCTATAATTCGAGAGAAAACTGGTTTTAATGGAAAAATTTCATTCCATTTGCACCATCTTTGCCATCTAGCAAGTAGTTACTATGTTAGTGGGTTTGATGAAGCATTATTAGTCTCACATGACGGAATGGGGGAAATCGATTGCTCACTAATTGGCGCAGGTAAAAATGATGAAATTTCTATTTTAAAAAAAGGAAATCAATATCCAGATTCAATTGGATTACTATATTCTGCAATTACACATTATTTAGGTTGGAAACATCACAGTGATGAAGGCATAGTAATGGGATTGGCACCTTACGGAGATTCAAAGACAATTATTGAGTCATCTAACAAAACATATGCAGATTTTTTTAAAGAGATTATTTATGAAACAGATGATTATCATTTTGAGATTGATAAATCCTGGATGGAATATCATTTAGTCAGAGACAAATGGATTAGTGAAAAATTTATCCAAACATTTGGGCCTAAACGTGAACCAGAAGGACCAGTCGAATCACACCACAAACATGTTGCAGCAGCACTGCAAGATAGAATTGAAGAGATAATACTAAATCAATTAAAAAAAGCAAGAAAAGAATTTGGATACAAAAAACTTTGTTTATCCGGAGGAGTTTTCTTGAATTGCTCACTTAATGGAAAAATTATAGAAAGTAAAATTTTTGATGAAATTTTTGTGCAGCCAGCTAGTAGTGATGATGGTGCAGCTATTGGTGCATGTTTCTTATCTCATAAAAAATTAGATGATGGATTAAAAACTAAAAAATTTGATGATTTCTATTTAGGTTCATCATTTTCAAATGATGACATAGAAAAATCATTAAAATTACATAAAGTTGATTATAAAAAACCAGAAAATATTTTTGAATACACCGCAAAAAAATTAAAAGAGAAAAAAATTATTGGATGGTTTCAGGGTGGAGCAGAATTTGGGCCAAGAGCCTTAGGAAATAGAAGTATTCTTACATCACCTTATCCAAAAGATATGAAAGATTTTTTGAATGCTAGAGTAAAATTTAGAGAAGAATTTCGTCCATTTGCACCAGCAATATTAAATGAATATACTGAAGAATATTTTGAAATTCAACAAGAAAGTCCACATATGTTGATAAATGCTAAAGTGAGAAATGAAAAAGCTGAAGAAGTTTCAGCAGCAATTCACATAGATAATACCGCTCGAGTGCAAACTGTCAAACCAGAAAATAATATAAGATTTAGAAAATTATTAGAAGCATTTCATGAGGAAACTAAATGTCCAGTATTGCTGAATACGTCTTTTAATGTAAAAGGTCAACCAATAGTGAACTCACCAGATGAAGCCATAGACTGCTTTTTAGGAACAAATATCGATGTTCTTGCCATCGGGGATTTTATTTTAGAAAAATAATTTCTTTTTTTATTCTTTTTGAACCTAAACCGTCAACATAACTACGATTTGTTTTTAGTTTTTTTGTAGTTTTTTCTAGATTATTTACAATATTCTGAATTTTTTTTGGAGTAGAATTTGTCAATTTACCTAAATTTAATGCAATTCCAAGTTTTTCCCATTCCTTAGATGTGATTAATTGGTGAGGATATTGACATATTATTGCAAATGGAACTTGCATTAATGCAAATTCGTACGTAGTTATTCCTCCACCACAAAATGCAAATTTTGTTTCACTAATTTCTTTACGCATATTCGGAACTTTTTGTAGTATGGTCATATTTTTTTTATATTTTCTAACAAGTCTTGTTAATTCAGAATTTTTCTTGGTTGATGGTCCAAGAATAATTTTTATTCTAAAATCATTCATGTTATTTTTTAATGATTTAATTAAAATTGGTATTATATTAGCAGAATCAAATCCACCAAATGTTGCTAAAATATCAATTTTTTTCCTAGTAGTAAATTTTTTTTTAGCATAATTAGAATTAAGAATTTGGTATTTAGGACCAAGTAAACATTTAGTGCCATATTTATTTTTCATAATTTTATTTTTGTAACCAATAAAACCGTTAACAAGTAAATCAGCATCATATTGTATATTTTTTAAATCAGAAATTACAACAAGTTTAGTTATTTTTTTTATTGCTTGAGAATATTTGTTTGTAAGTCCATATTTATCTGCAATTACAAGATCAATTTTTTTTTCTTTGATGATTTTTAAGCTAGTTTGTATGTCTGAACTTTCGGAAAGTCCTGGTTTTAATTTAATATATTTTAAATTATTTTCTTTAAGTAGTGATGATACAGAACCATAATCTTCAATGAGAAATACAATGTCATGGGATAATAATTCCCTACTCAAATTAATACATCGGTAAATATGACCTAATCCTAACTGTTTTTTGGATATTCGCCCACCAGAGGTTCTAAAAAGAATTTTCATAGATATACCTAGTTAACGTATTTTCTTTGCAGGAGTTCCAACCCAAACTTCATTTTTAGGAATATTACAATTCACTAAACTGTTTGCACCAATTATTGCATTTTCTCCAACTGTGACATTGGGAAATATAACAGAATTTGCACCAATACTACAACCTTCCTTTAAAATTATTTTACCTTTCTTTCCATCAATTGTGGAATTACTCATAATTGTGCAATTCCAACCTATTTTCACATTATCTTCAATATTTACTGAATTCATTGCATCAATGATTGTAAAACTTCCAATTTCAACATGATTTCCTAATGAAAAATTTTCTCTATGAGTAACTCGCCAAAACCATTGGGTCATTCCATTTTCATCAAAAATTGGTTTGGCCCAAGTATCAGTCATAATTTTAGTCATAATTTTGAATTTTAAAGATTACGTGTAATAGATGAGATTCAACTACAGAAAACAATTTCATCAGTTGTATAAATTATAATTAAAGAATTTAAAGATCAAATCAGGCTTAATATTATGAATATGCGAAAAGTATTTGATTTTTCTAATCGCGTAATAGTAATTACCGGCGCAGCAGGGTTATTGGGTTCAGAATATGCCGACGGTTTTTGCCAGGCAGGCGGTAATGTAGTATTAGCAGATAAAAATTTTGAAAAATGTAAGAAATTAGCAGCTAAATTGGAAAAAAAATATGGTGTAAAACCGTTGCCAATAAAACTAGATGTTACCAATCCAAATTCTATTAAAAAAATGGTTGCCCACATAACAAAAAAATTTTCAAAGATAGATGTTTTGGTAAATAATGCAATATACCCTGAAATTGGAAAAATTAAAAAAACGAAATTTGAAGATTTTCCTTTAGATATTTGGAAAAAAGGAATTGATGTGAATTTAACTGGAATGTTCTTGTGTAGTCAACAAATCGGAGAAATTATGAAAAAACAAAAAAATGGCGTAATTATCAATATTAGTTCGATTTATGGCATCAAAGGACCAGATCAAAGGATTTATGGAAAAACAAAAATTATCAAATCAGCATTATATGCAACAACAAAAGGTGCAGTAATTAATTTTACAAAATATTTGGCATCATATTGGAATAGAACTGGAATTAGAGTAAATACACTTTCGTTAGGAGGAGTAGAGGAAAATCAAGATCGAAATTTTAAGAAAAAATATTCAGATAAAACAATGATTGGAAGAATGGCAAAAAAAGATGAATATGTAGGCGCATTATTATTTTTATCATCTGATGCTTCATCATACATGACTGGATCAAATCTAGTTATTGATGGTGGATGGAGCGCATGGTGATAAATTTGAATATTTTTGAGATTAATCAAAAAAAAATTGGAAATATGAATCCAACTTACTTTATTGCAGAAGCAGGATTAAATCATAATGGTCAAATTGAGACTGCAAAAAAAATGATTGATGATGCATATAATGCCGGTGCAGATGCAATAAAATTTCAAACATACAAATCAGAAAATTTTCTATCTGAATCAAGTGAATATTTTGATTTTTTTAAAAATGTTGAATTGACATTTGAAGATTTTGAAACTCTGAAAAAATATGCTGATAACTGTGGAATAACTTTTTTATCAACACCTTTTGATTTTCAAAGTGCAGATTTTTTAGAAAAAATTGGCGTTTCAGCATTTAAAATCGCCTCTTCGGATTTAACAAATATTCCATTGATTACACATATTGCAAAAATGAATTTACCTATGATAATATCGACAGGTTTAGGAACTTTAGATGAAGTTGATGAGGCTGTAAATGTATGTAAATCAATTGGAAATGAAAAAATTGCAATTCTTCATTGTATTGCCGATTATCCTGCTAACCCAGAAGAAACAAATCTTGATGCAATAATTACAATGAAAGAAAAATACCAATTTCCTATAGGATATTCAGATAATGGTGAATCAACAATTGTTGATGAAGTTGCAGTAAGTTTAGGAGCAAATATTATTGAAAAACATTTCACGTTAGATAAAAAAATGGAAGGTCCTGATCATTCATTTTCAATTTTACCTAATGACATGAAACAATTAATTGATAAATTTAGACTAATTGAAAAAATAAAAGGTAACAATAAAAAAATCCCAAATAATTCAGAAATCAATAATAAAATTGCAATTAGAAAATCTATTACTTGTTCAAAATTAATTAAAAATGGTGAGAAATTATCATTTGAAAATATTGCTATTAAAAGACCTGGAAATGGAATAGAACCAAAATTTTGGGAACAAGTAATTGGTAAAAAAGCAACTAGAGATATCAGTCAAGATGAACAAATTAGATGGGATGATATTTCTTAGAAATGAAACCTATTTGCTTAATTTGTGCTAGAGGTGGATCTAAAGGAGTTCGTAATAAAAATACAAGAATTATTCACAAAAAACCACTTATTGCTCATACAATTGAAAAAGCAGTCAATTCAAATATTTTTTCACATGTAGTTGTATCTACAGAGGATGAAAAGATTGCAAAAATATCAAAACAATACAGTGCAGAAATTCCATTTATTAGACCAAAAAAACTATCAGGTGATCTAACTCCAATTGGAGATGTTTTTGTACATGCAATCAAAAAATTGGAAACATTGGGATACGAATTCGATGTGTTTGTAAATTTAGATTGTACTGTTCCATTTATTGATAAAAAAGATATTCTAGGCAGCATTAATTTATTAAAAAAGAAAAAATGTGATGCTGTTTATGGTGTTTATAGACAACATCTTAATCCATACTTCAATATGATGGAATTGAATTCAAAAGGATTTCTAAATATGACGAAGAAATTAACTAAAAGACCAAGAAATAGACAAGAAGCACCGGTGGTTTATCAATTAAATGGATTGTTTACTTATAATAAAGAAAAATTTCTAAAAATTAAAAACCCAATAATGCCAAAAGCAGTACCATTTGAAATTCCGTTAGAAAGAGGGTTTATGATAGATACGGAGGCAGAATTCAAAATGGCAAAATTAATGTTTAAAAAATAATTTAATTTTTTTCTATAGTAATTACTTTTTTTAATTTTGATGATTTTATTATTCCTAATGCGATTTTAAGAACATATTTTCCTTGAGAAAGATCATTTTGAGATTTTTTCTTTTGTTTGATACATTGAATAAAATGTGCTAATTCTTTTTTATACATATCATTTTTTTTATAATTTTTTATTTTTAATTTAGTTGACCATTTTTCATTTTTTAAATTGTACAATTTAACGTCGTTTGTTTTTGAATTCCAAACAATTGTCCCTTTTGTACCAATAATTTTGCAGGAACGTGTTTCTGGTTTTTGAAAATAATCTAAATGAATTTCAGCTATTATATTATTTTGAAATTTCATGATAATTGCAGATAGATCACTAGATTGAATTTTTAGATTACTAAATTTTCCAGTGATAGAAAAAACTTCTTGAACTTGTCCAAAAAACCAATACAAATAATCAATTTCATGTATACATGTTAAAACTACACCTCCACCCAAATCATCTCGAGCAGAATAACCTTTTGAATAATCTTCATTTGGATGCCAATCAGGAAGATATGTTCCACATTCTACCTGAACAGAAATAATCTTACCAATTTTTTTTTGATCAAGTAATGTTTTAATTTTTTTGATACAATCATGAAATCTTAGATTACAACCCATCATTGTGATTAATTTTTTATTTTTTACAATTTTAGTAAGTTCAGATATTGATTTTGAAGAATTTGAAAGTGGTTTTTCAATAAATAAATCTAATCCAGATTTGGCCAGTTTTTTAGATACAGGAATGTGATATGCGGTTTCATTTGTAATAAATCCCGCATTAGGTTTTTCAGCTAAACATTTT
>CEUA01123077.1_pt1 | contig 10351 bp, 2 predicted proteins | sample 361541 | NCBI WGS metagenome assembly CEUA01 (sample SAMEA2623079, study PRJEB7988) | marine metagenome | isolation source: saline water (ENVO:00002010), including
CATGAGTATGAGTGTGAGCACCTTTAGTATCAGTTGCATAAGTACCTGCACCGTGGTTATGTGCTACAACTACTGAATTAGCACTACCACCAGTAACACCAACTGATAACCCAGGAAAACTATCAGCACTACCACTACCTGAAGCACCGATTATAAATTTATCTCTTAAATCTGGTGTGCCATTTTGTCCGTTACATATTGCCCAACCACTAGGAGCAGTCCATTGATTATACATTACAATTGTGCCTACTGGAATATTAGTACCACCACTACCAGCAGCACCATCAACACCATCAACACCATCACTAACTTGAATCCAAGCACCACCAGTTCTTACTTTAATAGGCATAATTATAATTTTTAATTAAGAACTAAGAAACTCTCATTATATATGCAAGTACATAATATGGTGGTAGGTTCATATTAACTCCTGTTTGATTACTATCACTATTACTACTCACATCAAGACCCCTTATAGCACTTTTTCCACTCATGGTATGAGTATGATCTCCAGCTGCCGTAGTAGTACCTCCATTTACTGTAGGATATTCAACAGCAGTACCATGAGTATCATGTTTTAGAGCTGGATAACCTCCAATTGTTGGGTCAGTATAGCTATGACTATGAGAACCTGTTTCATTAAGTGCATAAGTACCCTTAGCATGATCGTGTTTAGGCAATACAGCATTTTTATGACCACCCATACTAGTATTGGCACCAGTAATATTAGATCTCCAATTACCACCACCATAATCTCTAGCACCAAGAACAAATTGATTTCTTAAATCAGGAGTTCCATTAGTACCATCACATAATTTCCAATTTTCCAATGCAGTAAGTTCACTATTAGTACCACTCCATATAATAATACCTTTAATTGGAACATTTCCTGCTGATCCACTACCACTACCACCAGTATCATACCAAATATCTCCATCACAAACATCACCATTAGCAGGTTGAGTAGTCTGAACCCACTTTTTACCATCAGCATTACTAGTATTAGGAATATTAATTCTTTTAGTTCCTGTCGTTGGTGTAGTTATAGTAATTGGTTTATTACATGAATTAGCCCTACTTGTATAATTTACTTCAACCTCCGTGAGACCACCAGAACCTCCACCAGCATCAGCTTTTAAAGTAGTATTATCTAAAGTTAGCCCATCACCGACTGTCAAATACCTTAATTTACCTTCACCACTATGAGCACTATTATCCCAGAATATAATTCTATCCGCATCAGGATCAACTCCACCCAATTCATTACCATCAACACTAAGAACATCATCTATATTTGCATTTAATGTTATAGCACCAACATTACTATCAATAGTTCCTTTAAAAACACCATAATATTCATTAACAAATGCCTTATCCCAATATCTGTTCTCTCTGCCGCTATGGGATGTATCAGATCCAAGATCACTACCACCATTAGTAGCAGGAACTAATGCATTCGTAGTACTATTATCAAGATTAGAAGGATCCTCAACAATCATATTCATGATGGTTATAAGACTAGTTGGTTGTCCTTTAGTAGTATTAGCCTTTAATCCAAAACCCATTTCAGGATTTTTTGCAGAATCTACATTAACTTGGATACGTGCAGAACTTCCATTTCTATCTGGTCTACCATCAATATGATTAAACATAAGATTGGCATTACCATATCCATCATGAGTACCTATTCCTATTGAACCTCCATTATGACCTGGTGCACCAGCAACAATAGAAGCACTATTATATAAATTTCTTGACCGTGCACTGTATGTTATACCTGCACCAACAGTAGCATCTTGTGCGTAAAGAGCTTGATAACTTAAATCAGCAGCATCATCTCTTATAAATGGAATTTTAAATGCAGGATTCTGAGCAGTTGTTAGATCTATCTTAACAGTATTTGCCTGAGCAGCTGCATTATCACCACTACCAATATTAGTTAAACAAGAACCATCACCATAAAATTTTATTGCGGTAACAATACCAGCAACAGCTAATGTTCTATCATTATCAGATACCTCTGAACCAGAAAAAGGTAACGTCGTTCCAATACCAACATTGCTATCTTTATCACCAACTATCCAATGATCAGAAACACCAGAACCATTACCAATTACTAGTTGTTTATCAGCATCACCTTCATTTCTAGAACCAACTTCATTATGAATTGGTAACCTTACATTAAAACCAATCGCTACACTACATTTACTAACAGTCTCATATTCGCTACAACCTACGGCACAATAACCAATAAATGTATTATTACATGCGTGGCAACCTTCAGTACCATTAGCCTTTCTACCAGCATAATGACCTAAGAAAGTATTATAGTTTCCAGTTCTAACAAGACATCCTGCATGATTTCCAAGTAATAGATTACGATCACCAGCAGTAACACATTTACCAGCACATCTTCCAAGAGAAATATTAAAATCTCCAGAAGTAGCACATTTGAATGCATCTACACCTATGGCAATATTACATGCTCCTGATGCATTTCCTTGACCATGACCTGCATTGAAACCTAAAAATATATGTCTACCAAAACAAACACTACCACTAACAACTTGTGAAGAAACATAACTATGTCCTGCATTCCGACCAATGGCAACAACATCACAAAGATCTTTTGCTAATGTTCCTGCTTCACATCCTATAAAGACATTATTTTGACCTCCTCCATTACAAGCATGAGAATTAGTACCATCTAGAGAAGTACCAGCATCCTTACCAATGAATATATTGTAACAGGTATCGCCATCTAAAGAACTACCAGCATCTGTTCCTGCTCTTAAATTCTCTTGAGCATCTGCTTGCCATGCAGTAGCACTACCAACATTGCATAAGTGAGAACCATCACCATAATATTTACAAGCATAAACATTGTTCCAACATCCAGCTGCTTGTACATGTCCGTCATCACATCCAGTATCTCCAGTTTTTCCTAAATTATAAACTCCACTCTTTTTAGGGAATACACCCGAATCAAAATATGATTTTTTAGCAGCATCAGTACTAGCACCTTCAGAAGTAAATGAAACAATACCAATTACATTATCACTAGAATTCCTTACATTTAAGTCTATATGTCGTGATCCTTCATTCTCAATTACAAAAATACCATCAGAACCACCCTGACTATGAATATCACCATCAGCGTTATTGGTATCACCTTGTAAATGTAAAGATCCATCAAGATAAAGACTACCATGATTTGGATTAACTGTTAATCCAATACCAGTATAAACATCTTCAACACCACCAGGATCATTGTTACTATCAACAAATGTTAGGAAATATTTACCATCAGTAGTTGTAGCTGTTGTCTTAACACAATTGGCATTAGGAACTGTGACATTACAATCTATTGTTCCATAGAAGGTTCCACCTCTAAATTCCTTTGCCCATACAGCATTCCATCTCTTAGTATCACTTTCTCCAAGACTTTGTGTTTCATGACTAGCTGGATTGATATTATTATCTTTGTTAATATGTAATCTTCCTGTTCCATTAACAACGAAAGACATTAATTCAGTATTTTGCTCATATCTAATCTGACCCCTACTTAATGCAGCACCACTAGTTCCATCAGCAAAGAAAATTGAACCATGATCACCTACACTAGAACCTGAATAAATTGTTATTCCCTGATCACCACTTCCACTACCAACAACTAAATTATTAGATTCACCATCAAAAGAATTTGGAATAATATTACCAACTCCCAATTTATCATTTTGATATACCAATCCCGTACTATCAACCTCTACACCATCATAACCACTGGAAGCACTACCAAAATGAATATAATGTGTATCTGCAGGTGTTGTATCGTCTACTATTAGAATATTTTTTGCATTTGTTATTGGAACCGTAGGATCAATATCACCTTTAAAAGTACCATAATAATGATTCGCAGTTACAATACCAACAGCTAATATAGATGTATTAAGTTTAATATCATCATCCATAGTGTATGGATTATTTGGATATGTGGTTCCTATACCAACATGACCATCTGATGTAATGCGAAGTCTTTCCTCTACTCCATCCTCTTCATTATTAAATTTAGTATAGAAACGCATACTACCGCCTCTACCATGAGGGCCACCACCCCCTTCACTTTTAACATCTATTTCACCTAAACTTCCACTTTGGGTCACAAATCTAAGTTTAGGACTAACAACATTTTCTACATCTCCACCACTGTTTTTAAATAATGATAAGTCGTCTCCTTGAACTACTAACTTACTTGATCCAAGCCACTCAGTTCCATTGTAAGAACTAACATCAGTTATGTTTACTAAAAGACGACCATCTGTTGAGATGCGAACTTTTTCTGTTAAATTATTACCATTACGAGTTTGAAATGTTAAAGCACCTTTTTCATTAGTATTAGAAACATCAGATGCAACTCCTTTAATTGAAGAATATATGGTATCATTATAAGCATCATCTTTACCTTGGAATTGAATCACACCGACAGCATCATTATCAGCCATATTCCCTACACCAGGATTATGTTGTAAGAATAGTTCTGCTCCTAAAACACCTGCATCATTAGATTCAAGTCTTAAAACTTCCGTATCCAAAGTCCGAGCATGAAGAATAGAAGTACGAGGTATAGTAGTTCCTATACCAACTCTACCATCAGCATCAATAACCATTCTAGGTGTGTGTGTGGCCAATTGTGCATTATTAGCTGTTCCGAATAGCAACTTACCATTACTAGTAGTAAGGTCAGAATATGTCCAAATAGCTGCTGCACCTTTACCAAATCCAGCACTTGATTGTCTATAAAATTCTATGCCAGCTCTATTGGCAGCACCAGAACTCTCCACACGAATTGCATTATGACCATCATATGTTACAGCATGTAGCTTGCTCTCTGGAGCAGTGGTTCCAATACCAAGACGATTTTGTAATGAATCAAATACTATATTACTATTACTATAAAGAAATTCATTCTGCCTACTATTATATGGATTATGTTGTTCAACAAAAGTCATATAATAGGTACCAATACCACTTGTTCGGAAATGTGAAGTTAAACTTGGGTTAGTACTACCCACCCCAACCTTATTAGCATTAACAGTTGTCAAATCATCAACATCAACCCAATCTATTTCTGTACCTGTTGATTGCAATAACTGACCATTAGTACCAAGTGAATCATCTTTATCTTGCAATCCACCCGTAATTTTTACCCCGTCGCTAGTAGTAGCTAACTTTTCACCCGCATCACTAGCACCAGCCCAATAAAGTTTTACATCGGCATCATTATCTGCCTTAATTAAATTTTTAGTAAAATTACCATTACCTACACTAAAACCTTCACCACCAGCATAAAAATTCATCCAACCAGTAATATTTTTAATCTCAACGTTTGATCCAGTATGGGCAATTTCTAAATCAGCCTCATTACCAAATGTTGCTTTAACACTATCATAGAAAGCTAACCTATCATTTGATGGTTGCCACTCAATATCCTTATTAGCATTACTTAAATTATGAAAATGAGCCTTTCCAGCAAATGTAGAAATACCTGTTGACCAAATATAAGTTGTAGAAGTAATACCCGTAACGGTAACACCCATTCCAGAAGTCTGAAAACGAAGTCCATCATCATAATAAAGAGATACACCAGAACCAACATTTGCTCCAAGTACCTTTTCTCCTAAATTAGTTTCTAATTTAAAGTGTTCTGAATTTAGTACAAGATAACCAGTTTCATTTTCAATATATGAATCAGTACCAGTATGATAAATTTTTAGATCTCCATTTTCTGATAGTTCTCCAGCTACACCATCACCAAATGATAATACTGAACTATCAGGAAAACTTAATTGGTTTGCACTCTTATCCCAATGAACTACTTTACTACCAATAGATCCAGTACCATTAAAATACACATCATCAAAAGCAGATGCAACACCAACAAAAGTAGAAACTCCTGGACTTACATAAAGTTGTGCAAAAGAAGCAGACTCATAAACTAAATTATCCCTAATGAATAAATCACCACCAACATACAAATTACCACCTGTAGTAGTAATTCCACCAGCACCAGAAATAGTAGCTGCTACACTTACAGGATCAGTAGGAGCAGGCCCATAGTGAGATAAAGAACCACCTACAATAACATTCTTATTAAATACTCCACCACCTTGTGTGATAAAAGATCCAGTATTAAAGTTATTAGATTCACTACTGTCATTAATATTAATGGGATCATTAGAAGCTACTGTACCACCATAAGAATCAAGTGTAAGATTTCCAAGTGTAGTAGTTATTACATTATCATTAGATCCTGCAATTTCAATATTACCTATAGTACCAACACCAGTAACCTTTAATTTGGTTATGGTTGCATAACCTACTGTTAGTCCATCACCATCAAATGTTAAATTAGCACTATCTTGTAATTCTCCACCAGCACCAGCATATGTAACCCTACCCGAAGTTAAATCTTCTACTTTAAATGTATTTGCCTGACCACCATCATTAATATCTAATAATCCATAAGTTGTTGTAATACCTGCAACCTCTAACCGACTAAATGAAGCTACTCCAACTACATCTAATAAAGTCCTTGGTATAGCACTTCCAATACCAAGTCTATTATTAGCATCATCAAAGTAAATATTATCTGCACCATCAACTAATCCTGTAGCACCATGGAATTGTACTTGTCCTACATCACCACCTGCACCAGAAGTAACTGCATTTGCTTGTGTCCACTCAACTCCACCTGAATTATTCTTTACAAGAATATTATTTTGAGATCCAGGATCATTATCAGTATCATATATGGTTCCTGTTAATCTAATATCTCCTACAACATGAAGTGTATTCGTTGGGTCAGTGGTACCAATACCGACTGAAGCAATTCCCGCAGTGTCATTGTTATAAACAAAAAGATGTGCTCCAGTAAAAGAACCTATTCCAGTAATTGGATCCCTATTGTTATATTGTATTTCATGATCATTTCCCACTGCTTCAACAGTAACAGTTACAGCAGTACCTGGATGACCATTAGCTTTAACAAATCCAGTAACAGTAACTGCTGATCCTACAAAATTTATATTGGTAATACTACTAATACCCAAATTTGGATCGGCATCTGTTGATGGAATTACTATCTCTTCATCCCTAATTGTTATAGCACCTGGTATAACTCCACCACCAATTGGAACCCAAAATCTTTCTCCTGGACGATTTGCTATAGTGACAATTTGATACTGTTGTCCTGGAGGAATAGTCTGAGTTTCTGGAGGAGTACCCAGATTAGGTTCAACCTGATCTAAACCAATATACTGATATCTGTCCTCAGTTAACTCTGCCTGAGGTCTTACTTTTACTCTACCACTAAGATACTTAGGCATTACTATTCTCTAGGATACTTGCTGTGAATTCCATTTGAAGTGGAGCAACTTGACCACCAGCCGAAGATACTCCAACATTCACTGTAATATTATTATAAGTTGCTTCTATAATATCTACAGCAACATTATGCTTTGGATCAGTTGTTCTTGGATAAGCATGTTCTGTTTGATTATTATCCATAGTACATGTATATATTATACCTTCTGTAGCAATACCAATAGTACTAGTGGCAGCAGTTGCTTTCTTGACACCACCAGTAACACCACTTATAAAAGTATGCTCCCAAGCAGAAGAATATCTAATTTGTGCTCTAGTAATACCAGCAGTTGCTGAAACAAATGTATGTGGTGAAGTGTCTGGTGAAATACCTACACCATCTATACCACTACCTTTAATTTTAAAGTTATTAGCATCAACCTTTTCAACTTCACACCATTGATTGCTAATAGGATCAGTTACTCTTGGATACGATTTATGAGAATTAATTCCACTATAATTACCATAATCACAACTAAATGTAAGACAACCATCATCTAACTTTACATGGTCACCCGTATCAAGTCCATGACCATTAAGTGTTATTGTTAATACACCTGTACCTGGGACATAAGCTGCACTTGTAGGTTTTAACTTAGGATTTGGAACATATCTATGTTCGGTATTTGACCCACCAGCATCACCAACATCAATTGTTATTGTTGTATCAGTAGTTGCGGCAATACCAACTGCTTCTCTATAAGCTTGATCATCACCAGTTGCTCCCCCTTCACCATTTGCTCTAGGATAATACTTAGTATTTGTCCAATTATCACTACCATGGTTACAAGTAAATCCAAATGATTGGTCATATAATCTAATACTACTAATACCAGCAACAAGATTATGATTTCCTATCGTTGCAGTTAATATTCCAGTATTTGGTGTATATTGAGCTTCAGAAACAGTATAAAATTGCTTTCTAAGATCAGTCCTACCTACATTTAATTTAAAAGAATCATTATCAATTTTTTCAATTGCTTTCCATGTCCCACTCATAGGATCTCTTTGACTACGAGGATACTTATGTATTTTATCATTTTCATCTAACTCACACTTAAACGAAAATGTATCGTCATCAAATCTAACCAAATCACCAGTACTTAATGCATGACCATTAATTTGAACTGTTAGAATACCAACCTGACCATTATAACTAGTACCTGCTTGTACTATAGTTCCATTACCACTAGTTCCATTAACTGTTCCACCAGAAACAACCATTTGATGATCAGGAATAGTAAATGTTGCTATACCAGTATCTCCACTATAATATGAATTTGTGACATTATATTTTGTAGTATTAGAAAGATTTGTTTTTGAAATAGCATCTGGTTTAGCACGAACAAAAGAATGAATTGCTGCATTATATACATGCTTATATCCTTTTGCACCACCAACAATAGATGTAAATGTTTTTGCTGTACCAGCAACTCCTTCTTCATTAAGGATTGTGTTTATAACATATGCTTTTTGTGGATCTGGGAATATTGTAGTTGTTATACCTGCTGTATTTGCTGGACAGGTAAAAGCAACTCCTGCCATAGTAATATCATCACCAACATTAAAACTATGAGGCCCAGCACATGTTACAGTAATAATTCCACTTGGTTCATCATAAGTAACATTATTAATAGTTGTTATGCCAGTCTGAACACCAGTCATATACAAACTATCAACCACAAGTGCAGTCTTTTCTAATACTAATCTACCATCTATTAAAATTACTGCATCATTTGGTGGAATCTCAACATCCTTTATAACTCTTATATCTCTTGTATTTCCCGTACTTCTTGTTTCTCTCCTTTGAATGAATGTGACTGTTGGATATGTACCTACACCAACATTTGCAACTTGAGCATACAATAATAGAGCAGAAGTTCCTGTTGGTACTTCATACAACTTTTGCTCTCCTGGTGCCACAGGAACCGCAACATTTAAAAACTTATTGACTGGTGCTATTGCCATATTATCTCAATGCTAATATTAATGGTGTTAATTGTGCTTGGATTGCTCTATTAAAGTCTCTTCCTCTAATAGTTGATGTAGTTTGGTCTATCGTTAAACCATCACCAATTCTAAAATTACCTTTTTGATCCGTACTAGTAAATGGAACTTGTCCTCCATTTATAGCTATGATTTCATTTTCAGGAACAGGTTCACCACCCTGGAATGGGTTTGCTCTATTTAGGTCAGTACCAGCACCGACATATTCAAACGAATGTGAACTGGTAATAATACGACTTAATCTTACAAACTCACAACTTACTCCTACACCAATGTTATAAGGTATGAATTCATTGAATGTTACTGTACTCATTCCACTATTAGTGGGTTCAGTAGCACTATCTACAGTATATAGAATTGGATCAGTATTAACAGCAGCACTTGCATTTCCACTAGAGAAAGTAACCGTAAGTTCTTGATCTGGAAGGAAATTTCTACCACTAGCAATAACATCAATAGAACTAATACTACCAGCAGCACTAACATTAGCAGAAAACTCTGGTAAAATTGCTTCTGGGCCCTGTGGTGCTTGAACAATAACATTTGGTGGAGCACCTTGATTATACCCAGTTCCACCATTAACAATATCAATACTTCTAATTAATTGAAGTGGTTTAGTTATTAATCCATTGGCAGTACTATCAGCATAATCATCCATATTAATATGGAAATATGCTCCCTGACCATCAAAAGGTTTTCTAAAGTTTTGTTGAATATCTCTCACATTCTCTAATATAATTGCGTCTTGACCAGCAATACTATTAACATCTGTATAACCAAAGAACTCAATATCTCCAACACCATCTGCCTTTAATCCTACATTACCAAAGGATGAGTTAGAGTTTGTTAAATCACACTGACCACCCGATCCACAAAATATAGCAACATCACATCCAATAGTAAAGATAGAAACTAACTGAGC
>CEUA01110172.1_pt1 | contig 10349 bp, 7 predicted proteins | sample 361541 | NCBI WGS metagenome assembly CEUA01 (sample SAMEA2623079, study PRJEB7988) | marine metagenome | isolation source: saline water (ENVO:00002010), including
TCTTTAGATAGATTATACCCTAAAATTCCAATTCCTTTAAACCATAATGATCCCTATACATTATTAGTTGCTGTTTTGCTTTCTGCTCAATCCACAGATACTAGAGTTAATAAGATAACATCTGTTTTATTTAAAAAAGCAAATAATCCAAAAAAAATGATAAAATTAGGTGTTGATCGAATTCGTCAAATAATAAGACCTGTAGGATTATCTCCAAAAAAATCAAAAGCTATATTTAATCTTTCCAAAATAATCATAAATGATTTTGAGGGAAAAATTCCTAAAAATTTTTTTGATCTAGAATCTCTTCCTGGTGTTGGACATAAAACTGCAAGTGTTGTAATGACTCAAGCATTTGGAATTCCATCATTCCCAGTAGATACTCATATTCACAGATTAATGTATCGATGGGGTCTTTCTAATGGAAAAAATGTTGTTCAGACAGAAAAAGATGCAAAAAGATTATTTCCAAAAAATAAATGGAAAGATTTACACCTTCAAATAATATGGTATGGGAGACAATACTCTCCCGCGAGAGGATGGGATAAAAAAAAAGATTTTATCACCATAAAAATAGGGAGAAAATCTGTTTTATAATACTTTTTAATTCTCTAAAGAATCTACTCTTAAGTCTTTTTTAGAATTCTTATAAGATTTTGAAAAAGCTAAAATTCTTTTTAAAACAATATTTCTTGGAGCCTTTTCTAAATTTTTTTTTAGATTGTAATTTTTTGTCATATAGATGTTTTTATTTATAACGAAAAAAAACTAAAATAATTGCACTATTTAGAAGTTAAAAAAATATTATTTTCCTTAATTAATTTTCTAAGATTAATTACAGCATATCTCATTCTTCCTAGAGCAGTATTTATACTCACTTTTGTGTTTTCTGCAATTTCTTTAAAGCTCATATCTCTGTATAATCTCATAATTAAAACTTCTTTCTGATCCTCAGGAAGCTCTTGAATTAACTTTTGAATATCTTTTATTATTTGGTCATTTATAAGGATACTTTCTGCATTTGGCGAACCATCACTAATAAACTGAAAAATATCAATATCCTCTTTACTTTTTATAGTCTTAATTCTATTGTTTTTTCTAAAAAAGTCAATGACTAAATTATGAGATATCCTCATTACCCAAGGTAAAAACTTTCCTTCTTCATTGTAAACACCATTTTTTAAAGTTTTAATTACCTTAATAAATGTTTCTTGAAAAATATCTTCAGAAACATCTCTATCATGCACTTTTGAATAAATAAAATTGAAGATTTTTTGTTGATGTTTATTAATAATATATTCTAAACCAATTTCATTGCCTTTTAAGTAATGTTCAATTAATAAACTATCGGGTGTTTCAGGGGTGATTTTAATTTCCATAATAACTACTTTATATCCTTTAAATAGGAGTTAATTTTTTTGAAATTTATTTAAAAAGTAGTTTTATTTTATAGGCAGATTTTTAACAAATATAGTTTTTTTTAATATAAGTGAAAAATAGAGTTTAAATAATACTATGCAATAAATATTATTAATAGTTGTATTTTAGTCGCTTTTCAAAATAAAATGAAGAAAATTCAAGATTATAATCCCAAAGAATATATAATTGTTAAAGGAGCGAAACTTAATAATCTTAAAAATATTGACACAGTAATTCCAAGAAATAAATTAACTGTTTTAACAGGTTTGTCTGGATCTGGAAAATCTACATTGGCTTTTGATACTATTTATGCTGAAGGACAAAGGAGATACGTGGAAAGCTTATCTTCCTATGTTAGACAATTTATGGGAAAGCTGAATAAACCAAAAGTAGATTACATAAAAGGATTATCTCCTTCTATAGCCATACAACAAAAAATAAATAATACTAACCCACGATCAACAGTTGGAACAAAAACAGAAATTTATGATTATTTAAAATTATTTTATTCAAGAATTGGTAAAACCTTTTCTCCAATTTCTGGAAAAGAAGTTAAAAAAGACACTACTGAATCAGTTGTAAATCATATAAAATTAAATAAATCTAAAGATAAATATTTGCTTTTAGCACCCTTTCACTTTGTTAGTGATAAAAAAATATTAAATCAAATAAAAACATTAAAACAACAAGGATTTGTAAGGGTTTTTATTAAAAATAAAATCATTGATATAGATAATGTTATTAATCAAAAAATTGATCAAATAGATGTTGTGATCGACAGATTTATTCCAAGAAATAACTCTGATTTTTACAAAGAATTATCAGATTCAGTCGAAATTGCCTTTTATGAGGGAAAGGGAAATTGTTCACTTTTTAACCTAAACAAGAATGAGAGAATAAATTTTTCAAATAAGTTTGAATTAGATGGTATTAATTTTTTAAATCCAAATATTCACTTTTTTAATTTTAATAATCCTTATGGTGCATGTAAAAAATGTGGAGGCTATGGAGATATTATTGATATAGATCTTGATCTTGTAATTCCCAATAAAACATTATCAATATATGATAATGCAATAGTTCCCTGGAGAGGTAATTCTTTTAATAAATATTACAAAAAATTAATTAATAATTCTCAAAAGTTTAATTTTCCTATTCACAAACCTATTCATAAATTAAAAAATGATGAAATTCAAACTTTATGGGAAGGAAATCATCATTTTATTGGAATAAAAGGATTTTTTAAAAAAATTGAAACTAAAAATTATAAAATTCAAAACAGGGTCCTTCTTTCAAGATATAGAGGAAAAACAAAATGTACTGAGTGTCAAGGTTCTAGGCTAAGAAAAGAAAGTAATTACGTTAAAATTTCAAATAAAACATTGTCTGATTTATTAAATCAATCAATAAGTAGTCTTTTAAATCATTTTAACTCTATTACTCTTTCTATAAATGAAAAAGAAATTTCAAAAACATTATTGATTGAGATTAAAAATAGACTTCAATATTTAAAAGATGTAGGTTTAGGTTATTTAACTCTAAATAGAAAATCAAACTCTCTTTCTGGAGGAGAGTCTCAAAGAATTCAATTGGCCGCATCACTTGGTAGTAATTTAGTAGGGTCTATTTATGTTCTTGATGAACCTTCCGTAGGTCTCCATTCTAAGGATACAGAAAATCTAATTAAAGTTTTAAAGAGACTTAGAGATCTTGGAAATACAATTATTGTTGTTGAGCATGATGAATCAATAATTAAATCTTCAGACCACATAATTGATATAGGTCCATATGCAGGAAGTTTGGGAGGAAAAATTATTGCTTATGGACCATTAAAAGATTTTTTAAAAAAAGAAACATTAACATCAAAATACCTATCTGGAAATCTTCAGATATTAAAGAAAAAACAAAAAAACAGACACAATAGTTTTATTTCTTTGAAAGGAGCCAGAGAAAATAATTTAAAAAATATTAATGTGAATTTTCCTTTAGAATGTCTTACTGTAATAACAGGTATTTCAGGAAGTGGTAAAACAACATTAGTTAAAAATATTTTATATCCTGCATTATTAAGAAAATTTAATATTTATACAAACAAACCAGGTGATTTTTCTTCTTTAGAAGGAAATTTTGACGAACTTAAAGGAGTTCAATATGTTGATCAAAACCCTATAGGAAAATCTTCTAGATCTAATCCAGTCACTTATATTAAGGTATATGATGATATTAGAAACTTATTCTCTTCTTTAGAATTATCTAAAATTAGAAATTACAAACCAAAGCATTTTTCTTTTAATGTTGATGGAGGGAGATGTGAAAGTTGCAAAGGAGAAGGTTCTTTAACAATTGAAATGCAATTTATGGCAGATGTAATTATTGAATGTAATGAATGCAAAGGCTCTCGCTTTAAAAATGAAATTTGTGAAGTTCAATATTATGAAAAATCAATAAATGATATTTTAAATATGACTGTAGATGATTCAATTACTTTTTTTAAATCTTTTAATGAAAACAAAATTGCTCAAAAACTTAAACCTCTTAGTGATGTTGGTCTTGGTTATATAAGATTAGGGCAGTCATCATCTACATTATCTGGAGGCGAAGCACAAAGAATTAAATTAGCATCATTTTTAAGCCATAGGAATTTTGAAAAAAAAATTCTATTTATTTTTGATGAGCCTACAACAGGCCTTCATTTTCATGATATAAACAAACTCGTAAATTCTTTTTATCATTTAATAGAAAAAGGTCATAGCATAATAGTTGTTGAACACAATCTAGATTTAATTAAAATTGCAGATCACATAATTGATCTTGGTCCTGGAGCTGGAGATAAAGGAGGTGAAATAATTGCAGAAGGAGATCTAAATAAAGTTATTAAAAATAAAAACTCATTTACTGGAAAATACCTTGTAAAGCAATTTAATTGATCCTGTTAACCCATTATTATAAATTTGATTTAAGTTTTCAGATAATTTTAATTTAATTGTAAAAAAAGAAAACAAAATAAAGGCAATCATACCTTTTATTGTAATAAGCAATAGAGGGGTAAACTCAAAAGATATTTGATTTGTAATATAAAATATAATTATAATTAACATGAGAGCATAAATTGTTTTATAACTATATGGGTGAATTTTAAATTTAACCAATATTAATATAAGCTTACAAATATTAATAAAAACAATAACAGCTAATGTCGCATAAGCTGCTCCAATAATTCCAAATTTTTCAATTAATAATAAGTTTAAGGTAATTGCTGAAAAGCCTGATATTAATGAAAACCAAAATATGTAAGGATAATATTTTGAGTTACTAATAATATTATTTATGCACCCCATTGACATACTGAATAACTTTCCAATTGAAACTATCCAAATTACTGATAATGCATTAGAATAACCTTCCTGATTAATTACTTGATATAATTCTATAAGATTTGAATTAATAACAATAAAAATAAATCCACAGACTATAATTAAATTAATAGAAGTTTTTTTTAACAAAACCTCAAGTCTTTTAATATCATCATTATTAATAGCTGTGGCTACTAAAGGACTCGAAATTTGAAAAAGACCTCTCCCTGGAGCTTCAATTACTGTTGCAATAAAAAGAGCTACAACATAGAAAGCAACATTTTCAACTTTTAATATTGAATAAATCATTGATTTATCAATGTCTAATATTATACTAGCAGCTGCACCTGATAGAAAAATTAAAATATTATATTTTAAAATAGATGATAAATTTTTAGGAAATTTTATTTTAAAAGATGGTATATATATATAAAAGCTGTAAACAATAACAATTAAAAGCCTTATAAAATATCCAACTAATAAAAAATCAATGAATTGATCTAAGTTTATTAAACCTAAAATATAAAATATTAAAAGAGAAAAAATTAGTAAACGAGGGTAAAACTCCTTTAAAAAATTTCCAAAAATAGTTTTTAATTGAATTCTTAACCAACTGAAAAATATTTCAAAATAAGCAGTTAATATAGCTATGTAAAAAATCATTTTTAAATACTTTTCAATTTCTAAATTAACGTTGGTCAGAAAAGAAATTATTTGTGGTTTTAAAAAAACAACTGCTGGAACTAAAAATAATATTATAATAATTGGAAAATAAATTGAAAACCATAATAAATTATCTCTATCCTCTTTCGAAGAATAAGATGAATAGAACCTAATAAGAGCATGTTGACAACCAAATGAAATAAATGGTTGTAATAAATTTGACGTAGCTAAAAGAGCAACGACAAGCCCTTGAAATTCTTTTCCAGGATATGATGGGTATAAAAAAAGAGTATTGATTGCTCCGATTACAAAAGCAATAGAAATCGTTATGAAATTATAAATTGACTGTTTAGCAATTAAACTCATTATTTTGCCCTTAGATTTAAAGAAGATTCAAACTTTAACAAACCTATTAAAAATGAAATAAAAATAATTAAAGTTAACCATCTTATATTTGTTCCAACCTTAACTAATTTTGGTTCAAATTCAAAAACTAATTTATGGATTCCTGCTTTAACATAAGCGCCTCTTAAAATATAGTTTAAATTTAAAATCTCTTTAAATTCATTATTAATTTTCAGAGTCCATCCATTAGGGTAAAAAATTTCAGAAAATACAATTAATTGATCTTTTTTAGAATTAAATGAATATTCTAGGTAATTAGGTGTTGATTTTATCAACTTTATATTAGCTAATGAATCATTTATAAATTTAAAAGGAATTTTTTCATTATAAGAATCTTTTATAATTACAGCTTTATTCTTTAAATCGTTGTTTTGTATAAAACTAATTACTGAATCAGTAGAAGAAACTTCCTTTAATTGATTCACAAACCAAGCATTGCCATAATGATCTGGATTTTTATATGGCTTTAAACCATTATCATCTGAATTAATAATATATTTTACATTTATCATATTGAGAAAAGATTCTACTCCCCTTTCTTGATATAATTTATATAACTCTTCAAACCTTCTCGGTTTTGCAGCATGATACCCTCCTATTGAATTATGAAAAAAAGATGTCCTTGAGCCAGTTAGACCAAACCTTGGCTCAAAAACTCTATATCTTGTGGTATCTTTTTTTATAGCTAAATCAGCATTAGATATATTAAAAGGTGTTTCATAGTTTTTTTTTGAAACAAATTGACTACGATCAATATATCTATTTGAAATCCCAACTAAATCAATTAAAAGAATAGTAATTAAAGAAAACATCATTTTATTTAAAGTTATTTTATCCATTTTAAATAAAATTGAAATAAAAGCTAAGGTTAATGAAAAAATAATAGCTCTAACTAAATCATATATAAAAATTGATTTTCTTTCATCTAATATTTTTTCAAATAACAAATCGCCATAAGCTGATTTTATATAAGGATCCATTGAACCTGAAAATGAAATAAAATTTTTAGATAAAATAATAAGCAATAAAATACCAGAAATTATTAATGACGTTTTTAAAATTGATTTCCAAAACTCTTTTTTTTCATTAACAATTGTAGCTATACCGATAGAAGCAAGAACAGGAAAACAAAACTCAAGAATAATTTGAATTGAAGAAACCGCTCTAAATTTGTTATAATAGGGAAAATAATTAATAAATATATCCGTTAAAATTGAAAAGTTTTTTCCCCAAGACAAAAATAAAGAAATCAAAACTCCAGAAACTAACCAATATTTAAGACGATTATTACTATAAAAGACAGCTATGATTGCAAAAAAGAAAATGGTTATTCCAATATAAGCTGGAGCTTCAAGAATAGGCTGATTTCCCCAATATGTTGGGACATTCTTAATAAAGCTATCAGCTTGTTCTCTAGTAACTCCTTCACTAATTAAGAAACTATAAATTTCCGAATCATTTCCCAAATCTTCTCTAGACGAACCTCCTTGAACTCTTGGAACTATTAAGCCAATACTTTCAAAAATACCATAACTATATTCAGTAATATAATCATATTCTAGACCATTAGTTTGAACACGTTCACTTCCATCAAAATTATATTTTAATTCTGAACCAGATCTAGTACTAAATTTTGAATATTCGTATGTTGTTAAGATAGGTGTAGAATTAAATCCTAGAGAAATAATAGTAGAACATAAAAGAATAATTAATGGAATAAAGAACTTTTTAATTTCTTTCTCTTTTATAAATTGATAGAAATAAAACAAAATCAAAAGACCTATTAAAAACATTAAATAATAAGTCATTTGATAATGATTGGCTCTAATTTGCATTGCTAAAGAGATTGAAGTTAAAATAAAACCATAAAAAATATTTTTTCTGAAAATCAAAATAACACCAGATAAAACAAGAGGTATAAAAGAAATTGCAAGGGCTTTAGTATTATGTCCAACTTGTAGAATAATTAAAAGGTATGTTGAAAAGCCAAATCCCAATGATCCAAAAACTGAATATTTCCATGGTAATTTTAAAATTGTTAAAAAAACATATATGGAAAAGAAATAAAGAAAAAGAATATGAGCTGGTCTAGGAATTAATCTTATTAAGTTATAAATAGGTGAAAGAAAATCTGCAGGATATTTTGCTCCCAACTGATATGTTGGCATACCTCCAAAAGCATTGTCAATCCAATATGTTTCTTCTCCATTAGAGATTCTAAAATCATTCAATTGTTTAGACATTCCCTTATATTGAACAATATCTGATTGAACTAATTTCTTCCCATCTAATACGGGGTAATAAAATAATAAAGAAATTATTACAAAAATCAATGTAATAATAAAATGTGGAATAACATTTTTTAAAAATGAAGATCTAATCAATTTCCTCATAATCTATATATTCTCCCATATTGGAAGATTTTGATTTGTTTTGATCTTTATTGTTTTCTCTATTATTTTTCCTAAATTCTTTTTCAACATTTTTTGACAATCTAGAAATAAAAAACCTAAGTAAAAAGGGGAATACTAATCTTAGCAGATAATAACCAAGTATAATAAATAATAACACTTTTATCATGAAATAAATTGTAGTTCAAAATATTATTTCCAAAATTAAGTAATTACATTTGAAGATTGATATTTAAATTCAAGCATTAACTTGATAAATTATAAAATTTCAATAATTGATTCATCATAATTTAAAAATGTTACAAAGATTTTGTTTACTTATTTTAGTTCTAAATTCAATTTCACTTAAATCTCAATATACTGATCAAATAAACTCTAATAGACCTGGAGCCTCTATTGGAGCTTTTTCCGTAGGTAAAAATGTAATACAGTTTGAATCTGGAGTTGAATATAGAAGCTACAAACATTCTGGATATAACTCCTCAACTTTCAATTCTGGAAATGCGTTTTTATCAATAAGATGGGGGTTTTTATTTGAACAACTGGAGTTAACATATGAAGGAGTCTATGGCTTTGGAAGTTTAAATTCAAAAATCACTTCTCCAAACTATAAATATTATTTAAACGGATTACTTCAAAACTTTATTGGCCTAAAGTTTTTGGTTTTTGACCCTTTTAAAAAAGAAAAAAAACTTAATGTTTATAGTTGGAAAGCTAATAATAGTTTTAAAATAAAAGAACTACTCCCAGCTATTTCAGTAACTATTGGGCCTAACATAAATTTCGAAAAAACTAATCCATTTCCTTATGGAAATATTTTCTCAAAAATTTACAAACCAGTTTTTTTTCAAAATATCGGAGGAAAAGTTGATGAAGAACCATTTATTCATTTAAGAGGAACTATTGCAACTCAGTCACATTTTTTAAGAACCTGGGTTTTAGTTACTAATTTTAACTACAATAGATACCTGTCAGAGAATGTTGAAAAAAGTTATGTACTTACTCTAACTCATAATTTCAAACCCTCATGGTCTATATATATTGAAAATGAAGGACTATATAGTGATTTATATAGAATGACAATTTTTAGAACCGGTGTTGCTTTTCTTTTTTCTAATAATTTACATTTTGAAACTAGTCTGGGTATGAATATTAAAGAATCTCCTTCTCTAATTTTTGCTAATTTTGGAGCTTCTTATAGGTTAGATTTTCATAAAGATTTTAAATCTTCAGCTGAAATTGAAGAGAAAAAATTAAAAAAAGAAGAAAAGCAATTAAAGAAATCTTTAAAGAAAACATCAAGAGCTGAGAAAAAAAGAAACAAAAGAGCAAGAAAAAAGAATTAAATGGATAACTCTCTAAAAATAGTTGAGATAACAAGTATCTCTGATTATAAAAAATTCGTTAATTTCCAATTTAAACTTTATTATGACAACCCTTTCTGGGTTCCTCCAATAGTTAATGAAGAAATTGATACAATTAATCCAACTAAAAATCCTGTATATAATAATTCTATAGCAAAATTTTACTTGGCATATAAAAATCGAAAAATTGTTGGAAGAATTGCGGCCATAATTAATTGGATTGAAGTAAAAAAAATAAACAAAAAAAAAATCAGGTTTGGTTGGTTTGATTTTATAGATGATTTATCTGTAAGCAAGGCTTTGCTTAATGCTGTTGAAGCTTTCGGAAAAGAAAAAGGATTAAAAAAAATTGAAGGACCAATGGGTTTTTCAAATTTAGATAAATCAGGTATGTTAATAGAGGGTTTTAATGAAATGAGTACTATGATAACTTTATATAATTATCCATATTATCCAAAACACTTAAAATTACATGGCTATAAAAAAGAAGCTGTTTGGATAGAGTATGAAATTAAAATTGCATCATCAGAAAATGCTCCTAAAAAAATAAAAAAATTTTCAAATTTAATTTTAAAAAGATATAATTTGAGGCCATTAAATTTTAATAAAAAAAAAGAAATTCTTCCATATGTTGATCAAATGTTTAAGCTCCTTGATAGTACATATAATTCTCTTCAAACCTATGTCCCTATTCAAGATTATCAAATTAAACATTATAAAGAAAAATATTTAAA
>CEUA01028882.1_pt1 | contig 10346 bp, 4 predicted proteins | sample 361541 | NCBI WGS metagenome assembly CEUA01 (sample SAMEA2623079, study PRJEB7988) | marine metagenome | isolation source: saline water (ENVO:00002010), including
AAAAAAATAAAAATAAATGCGGGCTATAAAGATAAAGAAGAAACTATTTTTGAAGGAATCGTAGTCAAGCATAATGTCAAAATCACTGGCGATAATTATTCGCGGCTGCATATAGAATGCCGCGATAACGCTGTAGCGATGACCATTGGAAGGAAAAACTCAAATTTCATAGAAGTGAAAGACAGTGAAGTAATCACTGATCTTATAGGCGGCTACAGCGACCTATCCGCTTCCGTAGAGGATACAGCAACCGAGCACAAAGAGCTGGTTCAATACTACTGTACTGACTGGGATTTTATGCTGTCGCGAGCTGAAGTCAGTGGTTTAATAGTTATAGTTGATGATAATGAGGTTAGTGTTGCTCCGCCAGAAGTCGATGGAGAATCTGTCCTGAAAGTTACCTACGGACAGGATCTAAAGGAATTTCATGCCGAGATAGATGCAAGACATCAATATAAAGAAGTCAAAGGTGCATGCTGGGATCCTGGGACGCAGGCTGTAGTAGAGCAAGTTGCATCATCAGAATCGCTTAACGAGCAGGGTGACCTTGATTCTGCGACTCTATCTAAGGTAATCGGCCTCGATAGTTTTCGATTGCAAACACCTACCATGATGGAAACCACCGCACTAAAAGACTGGGCAGAAAGCCAACAAATAAAGTCAGGGCTTTCAAGAATTACAGGTAGCATGAAGTTTCAAGGCTCAGCAAAAGTTAAACCCGGCACTTTAGTTGAGATTGAGGGTGTAGGAAGTCGGTTTAGCGGAAATGTTTTTGTTAGTAAAGTCGTGCACGAGATAGTTGAAGGGAACTGGATTTCTGAAGTGAAATTCGGTATGTCGGCCGATTGGTTTGCGGAAAAGAGAGACCTGTCTGCTCCAATCACTTCTGGTTTAGTCCCGGGAGTTCAAGGATTGCAGATCGGAATTGTCATGAAACTCGATGAGGATCCGGAAGGACAAAATAAGATTCAGGTAAAAATACCTCTGTTACAGGCGGAGACTGAAGGTGTTTGGGCGAGGCTTGCCAGTTATTATGCATCAGAAGGGATAGGAGAATTTTTTATCCCTGAAATAGGTGATGAAGTTGTTCTTGGTTATTTGAATAATGATCCTGCGCACCCAATTATTTTGGGTAGTCTCTACAGTTCACAAAAACAACCCCCGTATCCGCTTACGGCAGATAACTTTATCAAAGCCATAGTCACTAAGAGTGAGCTAAAGGTTGAGTTTGATGATGAGAAAAAAGTTATAACGATTGTCACGCCTGGTGAAAACAAAATAGTTATCAGTGACGAAGACAAGTCAATCCTCATTACTGATCAGTCAGCTAATAAAGTTGAGCTCAGTGATAGCGGGATAGTGATGGATAGTCCTAAAGATATAACCCTTAGTGCTCAAGGAAAGATATCGTTAGATGCAATGGGCGAAATTTCTATCTCCTCTCAAGCGGATTTTAAAACCTCTGGATTAAATATAGAGCACAATGCAAATGTTGGGCTGACGGCCAAAGGCGGGGCGTCGGCAGAAATTTCTGCGGGCGGTAACACTACTGTTAAGGGCGCCATGGTCATGATCAATTAATTATCATTTTAGCGAATGACTTAAGAAAAATAGAAGGAGATTTTATGCCACCAGCTGCGCGATTGTACGATATGCATACTTGCCAAAAAAGCACGGGTCCTGTGCCCCATGTGGGTGGTCCGGTATTAGGGCCAGGTGTTCCAACAGTCATGATAGGAGGTATGCCAGCAGCTATTGTTGGAGATAATTGTATCTGTGTTGGCCCGCCGGACTCAATAAAAGAAGGTTCGGAGACCGTAATGATTGGCGGCGAACCTGCTGCTCGCATGGGTGATAAAACAGCCCATGATGGGACGATTATACTTGGTTGTTTTACAGTGGATATCGGTGGGTAAGGGTGCGATACCATGGCTAACGATCAAAGTAAGGCGTTCTTAGGTCGGGGTTGGAGTTTTCCGCCACAATTCGAACGAAGCGACGAAGTCCTACAATTACAAATGGTTTCCTTGGAAGAAGATATACGGGAAAGCCTTGCTATTTTACTTGCAACGCTCCCTGGCGAAAGGGTAATGCAACCTAGTTTTGGATGCGGGCTCAATGCATTGGTCTTTGACAACGTTAGTCAAAGTTCGATTACAAAAATTACAGACTTGGTAGAGAGAGCGATTTTATTTTTCGAAACGCGTATCACCTTAGAGAACCTTGAGGTGTTGGTTGATGACGAGAGTAAAGGACTAATACAAATACATCTCGATTACACGATTAGAACAATTAATACGCGAAGTAATTTTGTTTACCCATTCTACTTTCAAGAAGGAACAGATATCAGTAGCTAGATTTTTTTCGGCGAATTAGAAGAAATGAAATTTATATGAGTGAGTTAAATAAAGCTGTTAACACAGATGGTATCGATCGAAAAGATCGATTATTACCTGCGCTTCAAGAGGGATACTTCAATGTAGACGAAATGTCATTTGAAGATCTTGTTGAAATTAGTGTTGATTTTGCATCACATCTTACTTATTACAATAAAGATTTAAAGGCAGTAGGAAATTGGAGTTCATTCCTTGCGTCAAATGAAATCGTAATTATGGCGCTTATAATTAACAAGGATTTTGAAAAACTTGGCAATGAATTCCGTAATCATTTAAAAGACTCTGAAGCTCTATCACTAAAAACGATATTTAAGTTGATCGTCGAAGTTAATGCATGGCTAGAAGACCTAAGGCGATCAAACTCAGTTCCAGCTCAAGAGTTGACTGCTGCATTTGAGAGAATAATCTTAAACGGTCTTTTAGAGAATTTACATAATTTAGGAATGATTACTACCTCTTCGCATGAGGCGAGGGAAGATTATCCTTTTATTGATTTTCGTAAACTAGATAAAGTTTGGGGGATTTTCGTAGAGGATGAAACTGCAATTTTTCCCAAATCAACGATAAATTTATCAGATGAAACGTTAAATCGTCAGTCGATTGTTATGAATGCAGGATTTGGATTTTTAAATGCAATTGAGCACCTTAAAACGTTTTGCAAGGAATTGTTGCCCTACTCATTAAAAACACAAAATCATGATCCGGCCGTCGGCTTATACATATCATTTATAAGCCTTTATAAGCATGCACAAGATAATATTAATGGTTTCACGCAGCGGCATCTAGATTTCTATTATCGCGATATATTAAAAACCCAATATCAGCATAAAAATCCTGAAAGTGTAATTTTAAATTTCGAAATATCTTCTCAAGCAAAGCCTCTAACAATAGGAAAAGGCGCCAAATTTACATGTATGAAAGATGAAGAATCTAAGGATGTCATTTTTGAAGCTCCTGGTTGTATAAAAGTAACTGATGCAAAGATAGAAGAGATTCATACTTTGCGATATCAAAGAGAGGACATGATTACTCCAGCTTGTGATATGAATTTTATTACGAGAATCTATAAGCAGAGTATTTCAGGGTTGTCCGAAGAAGCCACAGACCTTGAGCAGGAGGGCTTGCCTATTTTTGGGCATGGAGGTCAGGCAAAAAAGCAAAGCCTTAATAACGAAATTGAAACTGGTCTTGCTATAGCGTCAAAAGACTTATTTCTAGAAGAAGGCGAGCGTAGGATTGAAATTGATCTTTTATTAACTAGGTTAATAAGGCCTATTCCGTACCACATTCAAAATTTGGGCTCTGCTGCGAGTTCGACAGAATTTAAAGAAATACTGTGTGAGCTAATGATCAGCTGGCTTAATGAGGGAGAAAGATATAATTGGAACGACGAATTATTTTCCGATGATTTTAAGGAACTAGAAGAAATAGCTTTGGGGTTAGATTTACAATCGCTTTCCATAACGGAAGAGGATATCGATGATGATAATAAGTTACGGTTATCGTCGTGCAAATCTATGTTGGCTCAGGTTACAGAATTTTTGAGCATTACGAGTATGCCGAATTCAAGTTCCTTGCCTTTTTATAGCTATATATTGATTGCAGATTCTGGCAAGAAATTTCGGAAAAGACTTGGTTTATTTATGATTCATGCGCTCATTGAAAAAGGTTCTGTTTCCGAGATTTTTAATGGTGACCTTGACAATAAAGCAATTCAGCTAGGGGTTGAGAATTCACTAGAAACCGTAAAGCGAGAATTAAAATTAGGGCGAGATAATCTATTCAAGAATTATTTTGGAAATGCTTTTAACGTAGGCTTAAGTACTGAAGATGGTTGGTTTACTTTAGACAGATTCGATATTACTGAGCGAAGCGATAACCGATTAGGCCTTAGAGTCGCTCTCATTGTATCTTCAGACGCTCCAGCTATCATTGGTTGTCTTCCCGATATTCATGGAGAGGGGTGGGGAACAAAGCTACCATTATTAAAGCTGAGAATTAATCGTCAGGCTTCAACAAACCCGTACTCTTTATTAGAGAATTTCTCTATTGAAAATCTCGAATTAACTGTTGGTGTAAGTGGACTAAGAAATATTCGAGCATACAACAATATTAGTCAGCTAGATCCTTCAAAGCCATTTTATCCTTTTGGCCCGACACCAACTACAAATGCGTATCTTGCCATAACCTCGCCTGAGTTAGTTAAGAAGAATGTTAAGAAGCTATGGATTAATCTTAATTGGGGAGAGCTTCCCAATGATGAAGAAGGGTTTAGCGGTCATTATAAAGGTTATGTTTCCGAATTCAAAAATAATAGTTTTACAGCGAAGTTAAATGTATTGAGTAATGGTTCCTGGCAACCTCAGTCAATGAGGCATTCGCAAACTGCGCCTCTTTTTAATTATCAAGGTAAGAAGCTGAGCGAGAGTCAATTGATTGAAGTACAGGCTGTGGACTTGCTAAAACCAATGGGCATAGATGCGGCAGAGAATGAGCTTGATCTTGGATTAAAAACACGAAATGGGTTTATTAAATTAACCTTGGATAGTCCAGAAGGTGCGTTTGGGCACCAAGAATATCCTCTTCGCTTGACTGAGATAATTGAGGCTAATTCTAAATTCTTTGTTAGGAAGAAACAGGCTCTACCCAAGTCCCCATATACGCCTTTATTGAACCAAATTTCTTTTGATTATATTGCTTCTAGCGAAGTGAGTATGCAACCGAAAAATAATAATGAGCCCTCAGAGACTTCAGATAAGCTTTATAGGCTACACGAATTTGGGGCAGAAAAACTTACCCCAAATTCTACGGGAAAGCCAATTAATCTCTTCCGCCCGGTTGATTTTGACGGCCATTTATTCTTAGGAATATCTGCATCCGAATTGAAAGACCTTCTTACCCTCTCTTTTTCGCTATCAGATGATTCTGAAAGAATTAATTCGGGCGAGACTATAGAGTTACAGTGGACATACCTTTCATCCAGTGGATGGGCGGAGCTTTCTAAAAACAGAATAGTATCGGATGAAACCAAAGGCTTCCTGCGATCTGGAATCATAATAATTGATATCCCTGAAGACATCTCTAATCAACATAAAAGTATGCCGGGAAATCTTTATTGGTTAAAGATTTCTACAAGTGCTGATTCATCTAATTTTTGTAGTTTAAGAAATGTAAAGACGCACGCTCTTAAGTTAAAAAGAAGCCTAGATGATAATGCTAATTTCGAACCATCTAGCCATCTTCCTTCCGAAATGAATTGGCGCGCCTTAGCTACTATACCCGGTTTGAGCAAAATTTCGCAGATCGATGGATTCTTAGGTAACAAACTAGAAAATAAAAGGTCTGAGTTAATAACGCGGGTCAGTGAACGCATTCGTCACAGGTCTCGCGCTATAGTGGCTTGGGATTATGAACGCTTGATACTGGAAAAATTTCCTATAGTAGGAAAAGTCAAATGCTTACCAAATTGTACTCAGTTTAGTTTGAAGACTTTGCCTGGAAATTTATTGATTGTGGTTACTCCTAAGATTAGCGAAGCCTTTCATGTCTATGGAAAAGCGCCAAAGCTAAGTGCAACGCACTTAAATGATATCCATGAATATGTTTCTAGTCTTAGTTCTTCCTTTGGGAATATTGAAGTTATTAATCCGGTCTCTGAATGGGTTCAAGTACGCTGTAAAGCTATGTTCCAAAAGTATGCTCGTAATGGAAAATATGTTGAACAACTCAACCAAGATATTAGAAGCTATTTGAACCCATGGGATAAGATTGGGTATAGATTAATTTATGGTCAAAAGATTAAGCAAGAGGACGTATATTCCTACATATACAACCTTGAATATATTAAGTACGTGACTGAATTCTCAATGCTGCATATTACTCGTGATTCCTCTGGTTTCTATCGTTTGGGAGATTCCGTTCGACAAGGGGAAACGAAGTCGGAAATAGTTAATATTTCTCCCCTTTATCCTTGGAGCTTAATAATGCCAATTAGCCGACATAACATCGAAGTAGTTACGGAAGTCGATCCTCGAGAACCTGATATCACCGGCATTAGAGAGTTGGAAATAGGTAGCACGTTCATAATTAACGGAAATATTGTAGATGGCTAAGCAAAACAGAGAGACTTTGAAACGGTTTTTTAGTGCGGGAAAATTACCTTCAGAGGAGCACTTTGCGGATCTGATAGACTCTTCGCTTAACGTCACTGATGAAGGTTTCAGTAAAACAGAAGAATTTGGTTTTGAGATTACACCGCAAAAACCTGAAGAGGAAACAGGTAATCTTATTAGCTTTTTTCGTAAGCTAACCGACAAATTACCATCGTGGTCTATAAGCTATTACGGCAAGGAAGAAGCCCTTCAATTTATTCATACTAATTCCGCCGGGACAGAGAAAACCACAGTCCTGTCTTTAGACAAGGAAGGAAAAATTAGTGTAAGCGAACCTGGGGCGAGCTCGGATGATCTTGAGGAAGCTGCAGGTATTAGTGATCAGATCAAATTGTCAGTAGGAGGTGCAATTCGCGCGCCGGCACGTGTTGGTGTTGGTATAAGTCAAAAATCCACCGTTCCAGCGAACGGACAATTCCATCCGATCACTGAAACTTTGTTCGGATTTCAGGCCCTGGAGATTGTAGCGAAGGTCGAAAAGCGAGACTCCAATAGATTCTCAATTATGCATGCGATCGCATTGAATGCTTTTAATCCACCCAGAGGGCTACTAAATTTCTGGAATCGAAGAAACCGTATCCGAGTGCATCAATCATATTACAGCAGCCCTCGGGATAGACTCAAACTTAAGTGGGAGGCAGTTGCAGATGATGAATCTCCAGGCGTATCAAAGTATCGCTTATGTATTAAGTCTGCATTCAGATTTCCAGAGGAAGTGAACATTAATTACCACGTTACCAGATTGTGGTGCGCAGGCGCGGAAATGGATGATGATTTGGTGGATCATGACCTTGAAAATGTTGAAGACTAACAAGTGGCATAGAAATTCAGTTAAGAGATTAAATGAAAGAGAATAAAATAATAGAAAGAAAAACCGTTGACGAGAATCCGTATGGTTTCGCACGCCTTAGGGAAGAGGGGATTGAGTTTGCCCAAAACCTGTCTGGTTTAGAATGGACGGACTACAATCATCACGACCCGGGCGTCACGATTTTAGAGCAAATCTGTTTTGCTTTAACTGATTTAATTTATCGTTCTAATTTTGATGTGACGGATTATCTCTGTGATGAACGTGGAAAAATAAATACTTCCGAATTAGGATTACATGCACCTCAGGATGTATTTTTTACCAGACCAACCTCTGAAATAGACTATCGTAAAGCGCTAATCGACATGTCTGATAATGTTAGTGATGTTCGCTTTTTGACTGAAAATTCGTTAATGCCTTCCGAATATGGACTCTACAAATTAAAATTAAGAAGAAGTCAGACCAAAGGGAGTAGTTTTTCAGATAATGAGCTGATTGAGCAGACCTACAAGAATTTTAATTCCATGAGAAATCTTTGTGAGGATATCGAAGATATACAAGTTATAAATGAAATCGATTGCTATTTAGAAATAGATTTCACTTTAAAAGCTGGATTCCAGCCAGAAAGCGTGCTCGCTGAAGTTTATTTACTAGCATCAAAAGAATTAGCAATGGAGGCTTCCTATACAAGTTATAGCAGAGGCTTAGAACATGGAATGTCTTTAGATGACATTATGTCTGGTCCCTTTACAAAAAATGGAATATTAAGCGACGATGAAATTTTAAATGCTAGCGTTGAAAAAGATAAAAGTCTTCTCGAGTCAACAATATTGGCGAGCACCCAAAAAGTTATTGGTATAGAGTATGTGACTTATTTGCGATTGAGAGATGCGGGAGCAGAGAATAATCCTGAAGGTAGGCTACGATTAATTGATCCTATTAGTAGCGAACAATTATCTTCGATTTATATTAAGGTGGCTGGAAAGCAGATTAATGTTTCTTTTGAAGAATTTAAAATAAATTTTGATAAACACAAACTGATTAAGGAAAGTCAGACCTATAATTTAGATGAAGATATATATTTATCTAAGCCTATAACGGGAAATTACCGAAGCTTAAATATTTACCAATCAGTTCAAAATCAATTCCCCGCAACTTATGGAATAAATCAGCTTGGAATCCCAGAAAACTATCCGGAAGAGAGAAAAGCACAAGCCTTGCAGCTGAAGTCATATTTGTTACTTTTCGAACAAATAATGTCGAATTATTTGGTTAACTTAAATTCGATTAGTCGTCTCTTTTCGATAGATACCACCACTGAGTCAACATACTTTAGTGGAATCTTAGATAAAGATGAAATATCTAGTCTTCAAAAGATATACCCTGAGAATGCCAAGGAATTATTAGAAGATATCTTAATCAAAGTAGATGACTTCTTTGGCCGAAAGAATCGGCTGCTAGATTATTTGCTAGCTCTCTACGGTGAAGATTTAAATCATGAACAGTGCCGAATTTTCAATTACTATTTTACTGCGAATGAATTAGAGCGAGAAATTGTTTTAAACAAAGTGCGGCTAATCAACAATATTCAGTCCGCTAGTGGCGATAGAGGGTCAGCTGAAACTACTGTAAATATGAGGCTGAGAATAGAAAACTCTTTAGGAAATAATGAGGGCAAGATTGAGAACTCTATTTCAATTTCTGGATTGCAGTATAGAGTCGGCTTATTTTTAGGTTTCAAAAGGCTTAGATCAAGGTCGCTTATTCAGATTATATTCGATCATGATTTGTGTATTATTCCACACGACTCCTTTGTCAAGGAGTATGCTGCTCTGGATAGTGAAGATTACATAATCAGTAATGAAGAGATCCATCTAGCAAAGAAGCTCTTTCCAAAAGAGGTGTTCAATGAGTCTGACGAGCGATATTACAGAATAGCTCGTAATATGTATAAAATTATTGAACCAATGAGAAATAATTTTTTAAGCACGGCGTTAATAGAATGTGGAGTTAATGTAAATAATTATATATATGATAAGAAAAATAGGAGCTTAAGTTTAAGTCTTAAGAGTTACAGTAAAGCTTCCAATGAAAAAGGAAGGCTTGAGTTATTGTCATCTATTGAAGAAGCCGATGCCGCTAAATTCTCCAAATTTTTGCGCCGACTATTAATTCATATCAGTATTGAAAGTGAGGGTATGCATATAGTGGAGCACATATTGCTACGCCCAAAGGATCTCAAAAAGATTCCTGTTTCACTTAAGAAATTTTTTGCTAATCGGGTAAGTGTAATTTTTCCTGCATGGACGGCGCGTTGCTGTGATCCGGATTTTCGTGCTTGGGCTGAAGAATTGGTCAGAGAAAATTGTCCGGCCCATATTCGTCCAGATATTTATTGGCTAGACTTTAAATCAATGTGTGAATTTGAAGTAATGTACAATAACTGGTGTGAATTAATCAGAGTTAAAAGAACATACAATAAGTCTGATGCGCTTGATCAATATAGCCTAACGTTAATTAGATTCCTTGTGTCTAAAAAATTTGACTTAGCCTACCCAGATGACGAAGTTTTTCAAAAAGAAATAGAAAGTAATATCAAATCGCGAGGTATGAATTACTCGAACGTATTATTAAGTAGATATGAAGAATTGGTGAATTGTCCAAGAAGGAATCAGGATATCGAGGAGCTCTATTTGCAAGAAATAGAGCTCTTTCAGGCCGAAATTCAGCGTATGAAAGTCTATCTCGTGGAGCACGTGCGTCTCCTGCCGAGAAATTCTCACGTAGATGAGAGTTGGGACTCTTATATCTCCTCGGTTAGTGTCATCCTGCCAAAGATTAGTTCGTTTCGACGAAAGAGCACGGGTAAAACTTATTTTCAGGCCTTTAAATCTGTGGTTGAGAGTGAATTACGAGAAAAGCTCGACTCCAGCGTAACGATAGAGTGCCATTGGCTAATCCCTTTCGACT
>CEUA01068936.1_pt1 | contig 10326 bp, 12 predicted proteins | sample 361541 | NCBI WGS metagenome assembly CEUA01 (sample SAMEA2623079, study PRJEB7988) | marine metagenome | isolation source: saline water (ENVO:00002010), including
AGAGCGGGATCCATGCGGAGGAGTGATTGGAATGTTGTAATCGTCTAGTAGTTCGTCGGTTGACATTGTGATGTTCTTGCTCTTTTTTTTGTAATACATTGATATATTTGTCGAGGAAAAAAGAGGGTGTGTTTTGTAAGTATTTTTTAGTTTTATTGCGAAATTCACGATAATAAAACATAGTAATATTTAAAAGCATTTATGATGAGAAGAAACCCTAAACCACCGTATCCAAGTTTAAAAGACTTGTACGATTGTTGGTTCGAAATAGCGTCCAATTGGAATTATGACGGTAGTATCGATATTATAGATTATTTAGAAAATTCTGTTACGCTCTTGAGAGAAGAAATGGAAAAAGGTTCTGTGAGGGAATTTGTTTTTGAAGATAAAAGTGGTGAAATTGTGAAGTTGAAGTGGACGGAGAAAATAACGGAAACCCAAGCGGATTCGATAATAAACGGCGGAGAATTGTGGTACGATTTTCCGGAACACGTTGAAGATTTGGCAGATGAATTTAGGAAGTATTTGAGGCAGGTTAATCCAAAGTATAAGATAAAGAGAGCCAGAGAGTGTTAATTTAAATATTTGGTATAAATAAAATGATTTTACAAAAGAATACGAAAATAGCTCTGATAATATTGGTAGTATTCTTATATTTAACAATCAGTAATACAGAAACGTTTAAAAACATATTCTCGAAAAATCCTGAAATATACATTTTAACGCGAACGTCTGGTCGCCCTAAATTTTTCGAAATGTGTAAAAAATCTATAGAATCCCAAACGTACAAAAAACACGTTCACGTAACAAGCTGCGATGACGAAACAACATGTAAATACGTGAAAAGATATGAAGAAACGACAACACTTGTTCCAGTGAGCAGGATTCCTAAGAAAGGCAAAAGAAATTGTCCGTATAATATGTATAATAATAATTTAATAAAGCGGGTACCTCAAGGTTCGTGGATAATATTTTTGGATGACGATGGTAAATTTTATGATAACGAAGCGCTTGAGAGGTTGTCTAAAGCGATTAAAAAAAGTGAAAAGGAGGGAAAAGACATCATAATATCTCTGGGAGACGGAAATGTGAATGGCAGACCAAATTGTTGGAATATGAACAGAAAAGAAATATTAAAACACATAGAGACAGACTGGCATTTCGCTAAGATAGATACTTCTCACATATGTATTAAAAATAAGCCGGAAATGGCGTTATGGAGGTATAAATGTGCGGGGGACGCATATTTTTTTCACGACAATTTGAATGTTGGTTATGAACCGTATTACAACGAGGAGCATATAATAAGCGGCAATTATTTATCTTATGGATCAGGCAAAAGAGAAGATATAAAATAATCACATTTACAATAATAATGATGATGGCTCACGAAGATAGGTTTTACAATTTACCGGAAAGTTTACAGATTTTGGTGTATGAATTTGATTCGACATACAGAATAGTTTTTAGAAAAGTGTTGATACAATTGAAAAAAAGATGGATAAGTATGAACAGAACTTCGACATTCATAATGATATAAAAACAATTAATTGTAATTGAATTAATGACTAAACTTTTGGCGGCACTTTTGACATCGAGCGACCTTGAGATTCTGAAATTATCTTACGATTGCGTGAAAAAGCAAAAAGGTCACAACTTACAAGTTACAATAAACATAGTTGTTAACACCCTAAACGATGACTATTATACGGAAGTACAAGAGCATTTTAAAAATGTAGAAGTAATCAGAACGGAAAGCAACGGAAAGCCGGGAAAAGGTCATAACAGTCTTCTAACACTTTTTAAGAAAAATAGCGAAGTATACGATTATTTTTTGCCTTTAGATGGCGATGATTTTTTGTTCCCCTATTCTTTTAGCAGAATCGAGCAGTATATGAATTACTCTCCTGACATATTAATGATGGGTTTTACAGATGTCTTGACATACGCATTTCCACAAAACAAGCTACATTATGTAATAGATGACAAATGTTATTATTGTTACAATAATTTTGTTGACAATATGAGGGGTTTGTGGTTAAAAACAAAGGAATCCCCTTTTAAAAAGGATATATGCCAAATAAATTCCGCAGGGCGTTTGTTATTGTGTTCAAAGAAAGGCTTGAACATAGATTTTAAGTTTGATGAAAATGTTAGGTGGTATGACGATACGCATATGTTTTTGGGATTATTTGAGCAGCATACATTAAATGAACAAGAGTACAACATATTTATGTTGAACGACAAAGATATATATTTGTATAATATGTTGAATACGGCTTCTGTATCTTCAGCGTTTAAAAAAGGAAACACAGAACAGAAGAAAAAGGAGGAAGAGCAAATGTTTAGAAAATCTGTAAAAAATAAGTTTTTAGCGATAAGAGAGTGGGATATACACAAAATGAAATTTCTGGAGGCAGATACAGACGAAAAATTTAAAGTAAAAGACAAGATAATTTTTGTGGAAAATCTCGTATCAAAAATAAACCACGCAGTAAAAATACAGATAGATCCTCACGCCGTTATAGCACGAGAAATGTTTAGAAGGCATGCCGTAGAGAAAAATAGCCCGGATATGATAGAAGTGTATGGAAGAACAAAATAAAATATATTCTATTTTTAAAACATGTTAAAAACTAATAAAGTTGATTCTTTTAGGAATATTTCAAAAAAGCACGAGCACGGTCATGATGACGACGACCACGACCACGTTTCTTACGAGTTAAAAGAATTATATAAAATAAGCCCGAAAGTTTACAAAGATTACAATGAGCTTAATAAGATTTTGAGCGATATCTCACGAACAGAACATTTTGGTTTTGATCCTATGAAAATAGTAAGACGAGAGTTGGACAAAGGTATAAACAGAATAAGGACCGCAATAAACAATGTACTTCCGAAACCAGACCAGATATTTCGAATGATGAAATTAGATCAACTAGAAAAAATAATAGCAGCACCTGTAAAGATTATATTAAAACTAGTAGATAATATAGTTGGAGCTATAAAAGATATAATTATAAAAATCACAAGTTTTAATCCCGTTAAGGAGTTGGGACTTCATAAATTTAATATATCTAAAATTTTTGGCGAAGTTGTATCATTTTTAATTACCCCAGTAGTTAAGATATGTATAGCGTTTTTTAAAATAGCATGGAAAATAACGTATGAAATAATTGAGGCTATGTTTGGCAAAGAATTTACAGAGTGGTTTTTTGACAGAGCTTATATATTGGGAGTATCTTGGGGTTTGATATTATCTTTAACAAGTGTAAATACGACATTATTTATTATTAATAAATTTAAATCTGGAATTATGGCAGTATTCTCAAATTTTTAGTTAAATAAAATATTTGTTTATATTAAATATGGTAACTGAAGTTCAAACAGAAGAGTTTATAAAAAAAGACGATATATTAGGAAAATGTAAGAGCTATCATATTGAGAAAAGTAAGTGTAATTTTCCAGATTGTGAAACTCAAATTGACGATTTTTGTAACGAACAAATGGAGTTGATAACAACCAAAGATATACCAGGCATTAAAAAAAGCCAACGAAAATTTAAGAAAAAATTAAAGAAAATGAACCTAGATCACTATTTCATTAAAGATTTTGAACCATTTGGTAATGGTTCTCACGAACATTGTGGCAACCCTTGTAACCCGTTCGGAACCTGTCGAATTTGTAGCCCCGATCTGGGTCATTTGGGTTGGCACAAGATTCAAGATGCTGCTCGTGCTGCTAAAGAGGCGGCAGAAAAACTTACTAGACAGATTAAAGAGGTTGAAAGATTCGATATCGGTGGAGAGATAATAAATAAATTGAACATAAACCCGCAGGCTTTGTTAAACAAGTTAAATTTGCAGAGAGAATTTAAGAAAATAATAAAGAATTTACGAATTGAGGACTTAGTTAATAGTTTGAAACAGCCTATAGAAGGCGTTAAGAACGAAGTAAATAAAATCCCCCAAAACTTTGAGAAAATCGTTAATGAAATAGGAGAGATGGGTAAAAATCTGCCAAAACTTTTAAGGTTGGACAAAGTGGGGGATGGTATTTTAAAACTTCTCAAGCAGATGTTTGGAACGCTTATGGATGCGGTATCTCCCTTTTTTAAGTGGATTATTAATGTTGTGATTTTCATGTTAAAACCTTTTGCTCGTATATTTTTATGGTTTTATAAGAAATTAAAAGTGAAGACAGTTTTTGGTAGTATATACGCATTAATGTTTATGATGATATTTTTAGGACTTATGAGTGATATTTGGTCTATATATAGTATATTGATGAGAGTAGTAAATAACATATTACCAGTAATGAAAATTTAATAATCACGCCAAAAAATTAATCTGTATTATTATTAATAATGCTTGAAATAAACAAAGTTCACGAAGAATTTTCTAACGTCGATACAAAAAAAGAAAAAGAAGCAGAAACAGAAACGCCCCCTGCCCGAAGAAGAGACCATTTCACAGGAAGTGTTATAGGAGATCTGTTAGAAGAAACTTGGGATGAATTAGGTATATTCCCTTTTAGTTTAAGACAACTTATATTCGGAATGAAGATGTTTTTGTATTTTATTATAGGCTATCGAATATTTTTATTTACAGTTTGGGCATTCAAAAAAGTTAGAGGGAAAACATCTAACAAACCAATTACAGCAAGCATAAGCAAAGGAGCAACTAGCGTAAAGAAAAAATTAGGAACTCCTGCTCCAAAAATAACTTCTCCGGTGCCAGTAGCAGCCTTAGCACCTCCGACACCAGCGGCTGTCCCCGTAGCGCCTGCGGTTGCTGCGGTTGCTCCGGTTGCTCCTACAGTTTAAAAGTATAGATTAATTACAAAAATAAAATGTATACTTTTATTAAATATGATTGAAATTGGTAAAAATAAGCCAGAATTTGCTAAACCTGATAAGGAACATTTTTCTTTAGAAAATGTAATAATTGAGACGCCTATCCCATTGATTGACGACGATGAGGTTAAAGATGCCGCTCAGATAGAGCAAGACGAAATAATAGATGAAATAATGAAGATGGATATTGAAACAATGATGAATAATAGTAAAAAAAACCTTACAAAAGAAGAATTTGACATGTTTGCCACGCTAGGACTCGATAAAATAGTTGTTTTGTTGATCGAAGCATTTAAAATTGCTTTAAAACCTTTGAAAGGGATATTAGAAATTGCGTGGACTGGTATTGGTGGTTTTGACCATTTTTTAAGTGAGTTATTTGGAATTACGACTAATGACGTGTTAGATACAGGAGAGTGGTTTTATAAATTGTTTGTTGCCACTACTGGAATGTTGTTAACTTCAAGAATTTTTTCTTTTATAAATCAGTTTCTTCAATTATTTTTTTAAATGCGATGTTTTTCGCGACACGCCGTCTTATTTAATAAGTAAGGTAGGCTTGTTTTCCCATTTGTATAGATAGTAGTTTTTTTTGTTTTCGCTTAGGTACAGTCCTATTTTGTCGTTGTGTAATTTTTTGATTCCGAATCTGGTTTTGAATAAGACTTGGTTTTTGTCCACTGAGTGTATAAAATCTTTGTAAGGTAGCATTATTTTACCGAACTCAAATCTCGATGCGAACATGCGTTCTGCGTTTTGACTAGACCCGCTAGTGTCGCCTCTTCTTCTTAAATCGCTCAATTGTCGCATTCTGTCGTCATCAAATCTACTCCGTTCAAATCCTCTATAATCCGATGAACCACGTTGATAAGGGTTCTCGTCCATATTGATAGACGATAAACTCCCAGAAGTACCCGAGCGTATTAACCCGCCGCGATTTCGCGACCGGCTTCGTGACCGGCTTCTTCTTCTCCTTTCAAAACTTTGCGACCGGCTTCTTGTTCTCCTTTCAAAACTTCGTGAACGGGAACGACCTCTGTAATCTACGGGGCTACTCCTTGGAGCAGACAATTCACTGGGTAACGTGGTAGTTAACGCAGAGAAGTCGATTGCTGTTTCTGGTGATTTTCTTTCGGCTACTCTAGGTTGTTCGGTTTGTGGTTGGAATCTAAAAGTTCCTAAGTCTGTTGTTATCTGGTGTACCGAAGGAGCTGAAGATTTTGTTTGGTCTGTGCTGAGATGTTTTAAACCGCTGGTTATTTGTTCCATTCTTAGTATAAGTATTTATTTTTAATTCCAGTGATAAATGTAAAATTTCTTGGTTTTGTTATTTTTCAAGTATAATCCGCTTTTATCGTCTTTTAGTTTTTGAACGCCAAACTTGGTTTTTAAATAAAGACCGTGGGATTTTTTCGTTTTAACGATAAACTGAACGTAAGGCTTTATTATTTTACCAAATTCCGTTACAATTTGTCTTCCCTCAACACTCAAAGGAGCTATAGGTATAGCAGCAGTATTAGCAATTCTTTCTGCTTCTGCCACAGTTAAAGGTTGAGCTCGCGGAATTCCTCTTGGTGGTGTAACAGGAGGTCCTACAATAGTCGCTTCACGAGGCGGAGTTCCCGGACGCAGTTCCAACCGGTCCTGACGAACCAAAACAGGAGAACGCGTTCTAGCTCTGTTTGGAAGTCCGTCGCGTCGTCTTCTTCGTCTAGGTGTCATAGGTACCGCATGATATATATCGGGCGGAGGTGCCGCACCTTGAGCCGTTCTAGGTTGAGGTTGGGGTAGACCGGTTGGAGGTTGTGGAGGAGGTGATCCGTCGTTTAATCTTTGGTGGCGGTACACGGCTCCTAGGTATCTTTCCCAGGTTAACCACGGTCCTCGTTGTACGTCTCTAAAGTATGGGTTGGGTGCCATTTATTAAAGCATATATATAAAAAAAGGATAATTATTAATAATATGCCCAAGCAAAACGAAGAACACGAAAACACGGAAAACACGGAAGCTAGAATATTGTTCAAACTGTTGGTGGAGAAAGAAAAGCGGTTAGCTAAGAAGTGTATAACAGAACCTGTAGATTCTGATAAAATGGTTAAGGCGGTGAATGATTTTTTAAAAAAGAAAAGCGGAACAAAGAAAATCTCGCATAATAATAAGAAAAGGTGAAAATGCCACGTTTAAATTTTGTAAATGCGAAACAAGGACCTCCCCGAGGTCCTAATTTTTCTAATATTGATTGGGAAACAATAAACTACAAACCGAATAACATATTAAAACAAATAAACAAAACCTACGGAAAAACAGATTACGCCTTTTCAAAAGAGTACATAAAACAAACGCACGAAGAACTGTGCAACCGCAGAGATTTCAAACTATCGCCCCAACAAAAATTTGTTTCCGATTTTATAAGACCCGAAAATCCTAGCAAAGGTCTGTTAGTATATCACGGTCTCGGTTCAGGAAAGACAGTTACCAGCATAATAGCAGGAGAGGCGATGAAACCTGAGCACACGGGAGGAGGTGGGTTAAAAGGAAGATCAAAAACTCGTGTAATAATAGTTGTTCCTGTAGCGTTATTGAATACGTATAAGAAAGAGATACTTGGACCAGGACCGGAACAGGTTTTGATAAATGGAATACCGCAAAGTTACAAGATCAAGAAACAAGTTATAAATTTGAAGAAAACATTGGAAAAGGAGATAAATAAGTATATGACACAGTTGAATAAGTTAGAGAAAGGCTCTAAAAAATACAACGATTTGACGAAGCTTGTAAAAGACAAACAGAAGCTTTTGACGAGGGAGAAGAAGAAAGAAGAAGAAAAGATTAACAGGTCTTACGAAATAATAAGCCACCAGAAGTTTTTGAATTTGTTGGTTAAGAAAACGCGGGAAGACGGAACTTACGATTTAGGAGAAATGTACGAACGAAAAGGTAGCAATCCGAATCCCATGAAGATGAAACGAACACTTATAATAATAGACGAGGTACAAAGACTAATATCAGAGACCGGTAGCAGTTACAAAAAGCTATTCTATTCCTTAAAGTATCACTCTAACCCAAACTTGAAGTTGATATTGCTTACAGGAACGCCGATTTACGACAAACCGTTTGAAGCCGCTTTAACAATGAACCTTTTACGACCTAGAATACCGTTTCCGAATAGTAAGCAAAAGTTCGAAGAAATGTTTGTAAAGTTCGAAAAATCGGGAAATCTTCTACCGAAGCCGGTAGGTCCAAAGAACGAAGAATTATTCAAGTATTTGTGTAGTGGATATGTCAGCTACTACAGCGGAGGAAACCCCAAATCTTTTCCTTTTAAGACAATGGTAAATATGCAGCATAGGATGAGATCTTCGCAGCAGGGAAAGTATAAATCGATATTGGAAAGCGAGCTTCGAAAAGCGTTGAAAGACAAGCAGAATTTTTCGGACGAGGCTTTAGATTTGTTTGATGACAAGGCGGGGGAAAACGACGATACCCGGGAGCCGATGAACGTATTTATTTTATCTCAGATGTACGCAAATATAGCGTTGCCGGGGGTTGATGATAAGGTGGCACGTTATTTGGAATTTAAATTTAACAGGGAGGCGATGGATCCTTTCAAGACTGGAATGGTTCCCCGAGAACTGAATAAAAAGGCTATAGTCCAAGAAGGTTTGGTCGAACTGAAGCAAAAAGTGAAAGAAAGCTATTCTTCCGGAGGTTTAATGGAAGGTTTGAAAACGGTCAGCAGCTATAGCGAAAAGTACTCGTACATAGCAAAATTAATAATCGGAACGCCAGGTATCTCGTTTTTCTTCAGCAATTTCTTAGATTACGGCGTAAAAGCCATGGCAAACATACTCGAAGGCTTAGGCTTCGAAGAGTACAAACCAGGAAAACCCATACGTAACCAAAGAGCCATGAAGTTTGTAATTTGGTCTTCGGAATCCGCAGGAGGCAAAGAAGGAGAACAATTCGCACAAGACGTCCAGGCTAAATTTAACAGCGACGAAAACATAGAGGGAGAAATAATAAAAGTAGTATTAGGCACACGTTCTATAATGGAAGGTGTAAGTTTTAGAAACGTTAGACAGGTACATATCAGCGACCCGTGGTGGAACGAGTCTCGAATCGAACAAATCGCAGCTCGAGCGGTGCGTACTTGTAGTCATTCTTCTCTTAACGAAAAAGACAGAAACGTTATAATTTACAAACACATGTCTACGTATAAAAACGGAAACAAAGGAGAGCAAGATATCGTAGATTTGTTAAGAGATTTGAATGCTGGAGGTGAGTTATTGCGTTCTTTTGAGACGGGGACTATCGAAGAATATATGTATGCCAGAGCGAGTTCTAAAATGGGTCTCACGCAGTCGTTTCAAAATTTGTTAAAAGAGTCTGCTATAGACTGTGGTATTAATAAGTACGGTAATTTGGAGCGTTTGGTAGAAATGTACGAGCCTGTGGGGGATGGTAAAAGTTATTACTTGACATATTTTGACAAAAGAACTGATAAGCGATACGTCAGAGATGACGTGGGATTAGAAAAAATACGGACGGACGATGTTGTAAGAGGTGTTCGAGGATACACGCAGAATATGGCAGAGGAGAACAAGTTTAAATTTTTAGAGTTGAAAATAAGTTCTAAAGGTAAGTTAAAAGTTGATTACGGTAAGGTTTTAAAAGGACTCCAAAATGGGTTGGTTCTTAAGGAAGAAGTGCGGTGTAACGATTCTAAGGACAAACTTTCTAGTATGAAAGGGAATGTGGAAGTTAAGAATAAGTTGAGGAATTTGTACAGGAATGAAAAGCTGACAAGGAATATTTCAAATATGATAAATGGTAGAATTTTCAAAAATAAGCTTTACAACTTCGTAAATTCAAAGTACACAAAACCGAAAGTTCTAGATGCCACGGGAAAACCAGTTTACAAAGGCTCTATTTCAGAATTAAGGAAAAAGGTCAAACGCATAATCATGAAAAAAGCTTACCTTACGCCGCACGAAAGAATGGTACACGATTTAATATTTAAATACGGAGCATACGGAACTGACGACGAAGACATATTATTAACAATGTCTGACGATTTTCTCCGGAACAAGATTAAAACAGAAAAAGAAAAGATTTAAGCATGCGTTTATAAAAATCTTTGCTTTAATTAAAATGCCAAGCCCAAAACTAAAAAAGAAGGAAGGTCTTCCCGTCGAAGCCGATTATAAAAATTTACCCACAGAACAATTAGCAGAAATTCTGAAAAACGAATTAACCACCGAAGAGTTGGTCGAAGCCATGACTATGGATCCCCTAGTTTATTCCGCTTTTGACCAAGACCGCTCGCCCGAAGGAGCTGGAGGAGAATCTCCCAGTTCTTCCAGTTCTGGAGCAGTTGCCGGGTCTGGCAGCAAGTCCTCGAGTAAATCGTCTTCGAAGTCTTCTCCGTCTTCGCTTAAAACGCCTCCTAGTGCGTTAAAGTATTTGGCGAA
>CEUA01165096.1_pt1 | contig 10317 bp, 10 predicted proteins | sample 361541 | NCBI WGS metagenome assembly CEUA01 (sample SAMEA2623079, study PRJEB7988) | marine metagenome | isolation source: saline water (ENVO:00002010), including
GTTATTGTGTCTCCTTTTTCAAGAACAACATTAGTTATAAAATCTAATTTATTATCATATATTTGAACTTCCATTTGGCCTTCTAAAATAACCAATACTTCTGTTGTTTTTGACACCTTTCTTATTTGCTCAGGATGATAATGTTTTTCAATTACCGTGCCTTCTTCCAAATCAAAAGATGCAACCTGAAACTCCGAATCATTATCTGTTATAAAATTCTTACCCTCTGTAATTTCAGAATATCTAATTACAGTAGCTAGAAGATTATCGGATTTATCTTTAATATTCATTGTTTCCTTCTGCATATAATAGCAGCTCTTATATATGGTATTCCTCTACTTATTAGCTGAAGAATACTACTTGCTGTTTTAGATTGACCATGCATTCTTGTTTCGCAAACATATCCTAATTCGATTATACTTTTTTTGTTTTGAACCAAGTCTGATACTAAATAAACAAAATATTCACCGTAAGAAGATATCTCAAATATCTCTTTTTTAAAATTTTCTTTTCTCCCAACAATAAAACCACTCGTTAAATCTTTTACTTTGCTTGAAAGCAGAAATATTAATAATTTATTAAAAAGAGTTGATGCAACCATCCCAAATACTGAATCATTAGATTTTCTAACATTTTGCACTGCTTCAAAAAAAGTGGTCTCTCCAATATCCTGAATGCCTTTGTATCCGCCCCCGCTAACAAATCTAGATCCAATAATTACTGAATTTAAATGCATAACTTGCTTGTTAACTAATTCCTTAATCGTCTTGGCAGGCATTGAGCCATCTGCATCTAACCACATTACATATTCATATTTTGAATTACTTATTCCATCATAAATTGACATTGGAAGAGAAGGTTCATCTTCTCGAGCTTTAATTCGAATATTTTCATTACTTTCACTTAAGGTTTTAATTAATGAAAATGTATTATCAGTTGAGCCATCATCAACTACAAGAATTTCATATTCTTTAACACTACTCTCCTTTAGCTCTGAAACAATTCCAGGTATGAGCTTTTCAAGATTCTTTGACTCATTTATTGTTGGAAGTATAATTGAAAGATTTATTAGATTGTTACTCACTGAACTAATCTTAACAAGGTATTTTTATTTATAAATAATTTAATTATGTCAAAAATTACTTTGTCAATTCTGCAAATAAAAGATAGCCTGCTTTATTTTTTATAACTTTTTCAACTAACGAATTTAATTTACATGAAAAAGAAATGTTAATAAAGGATAAAAATACTGGGAAATTTATATATTTATCTATTTTAATATTTTTAAATTTTGATTGGTTTAATAATGACAATAATCTTGATCGAGTAAATTTATTTATATGTTCGTTCTTATAACTAACACCTCCAAAAATATTAAGAGCTTTTTCTAAAACAAACATAGTAGAAGTAAAGTTAGGAGTAGTTAAAATCAGCTTACCTTTTGGTTTTAATAAATAAAAAAGATTATTAATAATTTCTAAATTTTCCTCATCTTCTAAGAACTCTAAAAGCCCTAAAACAGTTATGACCTCATATTTTTCAGAATGTAAAGTTAAATCAATTTTATCTAAGGTACTAAAGTTACCTTTTTCGCCGTATTTTAAGTTTGCATAGTTAATCTGTTTTTCTGATATATCAAAACCTATTGAAATAGAATCAGAATACAAACCAATTAAGGACCCTGAACCGCATGCATAATCTAAATGTAAAATATTTTTACTTAAATATTCTTCAACTCTAGAAAATGTTAAATTATGCCAATTAGCTTGAATCCCTCTGTTTGTGCTTAAGCCTCTCACTAATATTTTGTCATAATATCCTGAATCTAAGCCATCTCTCCAAAAGTTTGACATAATTTACCTTCTTATTTTCTTTTCAATAGAAACGTCTTAATTTTTCTTAAAATATTAAACATTTTTTGTAAATTTTTCTGCTTTTTTTCATACTTCTGTTGATAGATTTCTAAATTTTTTATTTTAGTTCTTTTATTAGAATTTTTTTCTTTAGTAACAATTGATTTAGAAATTTTTGAAAGACGATAAAAAAGATTGTACTCCCTACAAGCTAAATTCTTGCTTTCAACTAAAGCTTCTAAATTTTTTTCATAAAAATTATTATTTATTCCACCTTCAATTATTTCTATACTTTTTTTTAGATCATAAATATCTATATTCTTATATGAGTTTTCAGGAAAAAAGTTTGAAACATTAGGAGCGCCATAATAAAAAGGAAAACTCAGTCCCATGAAACAATCTATTAATTTCTCTGATATTAGAAAGTCTTTATTTTTATTTTCTATCGAAATATGGTATTTATATTCAGAAATACCTTCCCATTTTTCATCTAAAGGATTTACTCCATTTCCATACCAATCAATCAGATTGCCAAAATGTTCTTTTAATCCATAAACAAAATCTAATCTTTGTTTATGTCCTTCAGTAAAATCTTTATTGGAACAAAAAACACTCAAAGTTTTTGTTTTTTCTAATTTTTCTAATTTTAAAAAATAGTTTAAATCTCTCTTGTGAGGAGAATAAATGGCATCACCGTGATTAGAATTTATCATCCAAGGTAGGAAAGGCATATCTTTTAAAGAATTATTTTTTGTTTCATAAGGGGTGTAAATATAACCAAATTGATCAAGATATTTTTTTCTAGGTTCTTTTATGAAATGGTTTTCTTGATAAGAAGTTTCTGCTGAGAGAAAAACAATTTTATTTGGATTAATAAAACAATCCTCATATTCTTCACCTATGTTTTCAAAAATGAACCAAGCATCTGGATTATCAATTTTTGTATTGACCCAAAACTTACAATCATTTAATTCATTTTTTTCATTTCCAGTAAATTGAGAAATTGAAAGGTTGTTATTAAATCCTGGCAACGTAACTTTAATATTTAACATAATTATGCATTGCTATTTATAGTTGAAGATATTCTTTATACCAATTAATAGTTTCTTTAATAGTATCTTTAAATTTATAAGTGCTTTCTATTCCTAAATCATTTTTTATTCTTGTTGAATCTAATTCCTGATTTATTATTTCAAATTTTGAATCTTCTTTTATTTCAGGTATTATTATTTCTCCTTTTATTAATTCAGAAATTATTTCATAAATTTCCATTACTGTTTTTCTTTCCCCAGATGAAAAATTATAAGCTACAAAATTATTTTCTTTTTTTATAATTGCTTTTCCCGTTTCTATATAAGCTTTTGAAACATCCTTTACGTATACCCATTCTCTTACAAATTCACCATTAGTTCTCAATATTGGCTTATCACCTTTTAATAGAAATCTAACTACTCCAGGTATAAGACGATTCCAATTGAGATCTCCTCCACCATAAATATTTCCACATCTTAATGTCGCAGCATTTACTCCATAAGTATTTTTATACATTGAAGTGATCAAGTCACTTGAAGATTTCGAAACTTCATAGGGAAACTCTCCTTTTAAAGGGTGTGTTTCTAAATAGGGTAAGTCCTTGCTAATTCCATATGCTTTATCTGAAGAAGCTGAAACTATTGGAATATTATTTAATCTAGATAGTTCTAACATATTCCAAGTTCCTTGAATGTTAGATTTCAATGTATTTATTGGATTTTTTAATGCGTCAACTACTTGGGTTTGTGCTGCCAAATGAAAAATCATATCATATTTTTTATCTATTACTATTTCTTCAATTGCTTGATAATTTGAAATATCAAGATAATGATTTTCAATTTTATCTATAATATTTTTACTAATTAGTAGCTGGTCTTTTGAATCATCTATTGATACTCCAGTTACATTTGCTTTTTCATTTAATAAATCTTCAACCAACCAGCTTCCTAAAAGTCCTGATGATCCCGTTACTAGGATATTTTTATTTTTAAATAAGGAACTACTAGTCATTCCAAATCTTCCATGGTGCTTTATTTTGATTCCACAATGTATTTAAAAATTTATACTCCCTATAAGTATCCATTGGTTGAAAGTAACCATCATGATTAAAAGCATACAATTTTTTATCTGAAGCAATTCTTAAAAGTGTTTCTTTTTCAAAACTCTCATTTTCTTGAATGTAGTCAAACACCTCATAATCTAAAACCATAAAACCACAATTTATACGATTTTCTATTTGTCCTTTTTCATCAAATGAAGTTACGAGATTATTTTTATCAGTTTGAATCACTCCATATCTTGATTCTGGTTGAGTGGCAGTGAAAGTTGCTACCCCATCATGACTCTCATGAAAATTTATTAATTCTTTTATATTCACATCACTAAGCCCATCTCCATAAGTCATCATGAAAGTTTCTCCTTTAGAGAATTGTTTTTTAACTCTTCTAATTCTTTCACCTGTTTCTGTTTTAAGTCCTGTATCTAAAAGACTAACCTTTACATCTTTCAATTCTTCTTTGTCGTCTTGAAAGCGAATCTCGTTATCAACACCTAAATTAACCTTTATATCTTCACCTAAAGATTCAAAATCTAAAAAATATTTAATGATAGATTCTTTTTTATATCCCATGCAAATTATGAATTCTCTATGGTTGTGAAAGTTGTAATTCATCATTATATGCCAAAGAAGTGGTTTATTACCTATTTCTACCATTGGTTTAGGTTTAAACTCTGTTTCTTCTCGTATTCTCATTCCAAGACCACCAGCTAATATAATTGTCTTCATTTAATTTTTCCTCATTTTATTAAATGATACTACCAATAAATGATATGTTTCTAAAAGATTCATTATTACAAGGTACTTCAAAAAGCTAGTATTATTAATTTAAATGTCTGCAAGAAAAAAAATTATTAAATTAATTAAAGAGCACTTCAATGAAGAATTCCCTGTAGAAAAATTTATACCGGGAATCTCACCTGTACCGGTAAGCGGTAGATCTTTTGATCATAAAGATATTGAATCTTTAGTTGATTCATCACTCGATTTTTGGTTAACTGAAGGAAGGTTTACAGACCTTTTTGAAACAAAATTTTCAAATTTTTTAAATATTAAACATACCGTTCCTGTAAATTCTGGATCTTCAGCAAACCTTTTAGCTTTCAGCTCTTTAACTTCACACAAGCTTAAAGAAAGGGCAATCAAAAAAGGAGATGAAGTAATCACTGTTGCTTCAGGTTTTCCAACAACAATTAATCCAATAATACAAAATGGTTGTATTCCTGTTTTTTTAGACTGCGAATTAGGAACATACAATATTAAAATTGAGAACCTAGAAGATGCTTTATCAAAAAAGACTAAGGCTGTGATGCTTGCTCATACATTAGGTAATCCATTTAATTTAAAAGAAATAACAAAATTTTGTAATGAAAATAACTTACTTTTAATTGAAGACTCTTGTGATGCACTTGGTTCAAAATATGAAGATAAATATACAGGAACATTTGGAGATATGGGAACTTTTAGTTTTTACCCAGCTCATCATATAACCATGGGTGAAGGTGGAGCAGTGATTACAAATAATCCTATATTAAATAAAGTTTTAGAATCAATGAGGGATTGGGGTAGAGATTGTTGGTGTGCACCTGGTGAAGCTGATACCTGCAATAGGAGATATGATTGGCAACTAGGAAATTTGCCTTATGGTTATGATCATAAATATATTTATTCTCATATAGGATATAATTTAAAACTAACTGACTTGCAAGCTTCTGTAGGAGTATCTCAAATAGATAAAGCAGAAAAGTTTATCAAAATAAGAAAAGAAAACTGGGAGACATTATTTGAAGGACTAAAGAGCTTAGAAGAATTTTTTATTCTTCCAGAAAAAGAAAAAAATTCTGATCCAAGTTGGTTTGGTTTTGCTTTAACAGTTAAACAAAGTGCTCCATTTTCAAGACCAGACTTAATTAATTTTCTAGACGAAAGAAAAATAAACTCCAGATTTCTTTTTGGTGGAAATATATTATGGCAACCAGCATATCAAAATATAGAACATAAAGAGATAGGAAACTTAACTAACTCTGACACGGTTGCATTATCAACATTTTGGTTAGGAGTTTTTCCAGGATTAACAAAAGAAATGATAAACTATGTTGTTGAGTCAATAAATGAATTTGTTGAAAATAAAATTAAGTAGTCAAAATAAACAATAGTAAATTAAGCTAGGTTTTATATGGATCTAAAAAAAATTATCGATGATATAAAAAAGATACAAAGAATATCTAGGAGCATCTCTTTAAAAAGAAAAAAAATTCGTATATTTCTATCAATACTACTTTCAAATCTAAATGCCTTCTTGGAAATCTTTATTGTTATAGTAATTTCATATTTATTAACAAATGAACTTCCTGACAATGAATATTTAGAATATTTAAATATTGATCTTATAAAAAATTTTCTACCATTTTTTATTTTATTTAGATTATTACTAAATTATATAAATCACTGGAATAAAGAAAGTTTATTTATTGAGCTAAAAGCAACATTAATGAAAGATGCAACTGGAAGATTGTTTCAAAAAGAAAATTTATCATTCGCCTATATTCTCTATAAAGTATCTTCTGAAACTAACAGTATCGTTGCAACTTATAGTACGTTTTTCCAAATCTTAAATTCCAGTATCCAACTTATAACTTTTGGAGTTTCTTTAATATTTCTAAATCTAAACTTAACTCTAGCTGTCGTACTTTTCATAATTATTTTAGGAAAACCAATTTCATACATTTTAAAAATATTTAAGGAAAACTCTGTCCTTAATGCAAAAATTATGTATAACGTAGACAAAATTTATGAAAGAATTCTAAATAACTATTATTTAATTAAATTACTAAAAAAAGAACACGAGGAAATAAATAGATTTAATAATGCAATAGACGAATCAGCAGAAATAAACTGGAAAAATTCAAAGTTGTTTTTTATTAATCACAATTTAATAAATACAACTACAACTTTAATAATTACAATACTTCTAATTCAACCCTTTTTTAACATAAAAGTAACATTAGAAGCTATCTTTATAATGCTTAGATCTGTTCAGTTTATATCCCAAATGACAGGACTGTATGCAGAACTTATAAGCCAAACTGTATATCTTAGTTCATATTTAAAAGATTTAGACAATAAGCAAACAGAAAAAAATGGAGTGGTAAATTTTGTTGAAGAAAATAATGAAAACTTAGCTTTCCAAATAAAAGGACTTGAATTTAAATATGAAGGAAGTGAAGATACTATATTTAATAATTTAGATTTAAATATTAAAAAAGATGAACATACGATAATACTAGGTGAAAATGGATCAGGTAAAAGTACCTTAATTGGGATTTTGGCAGGTATTTATAGAGGAGACAAGGGGACAGTAAACCAGTTTAATAAAAGATTTGGATACGTTGGGCCTATACCTCTTTTATTTGAAGATACTTTAAGAAATAACCTCTTATATGGAATTGATGAGGATGTAGAAGATAAAGAAATAGTATCTAAATTAAATGATTTTAATGTATTTGAAATCAACAATGAAGAGGTGTTAAACAATACTGTATCCTCAAAAACTTTATCGTCTGGTCAAATGCAAAAGATATCATATATACGTGCACTCTTAAATAAACCTGAAACTCTATTCCTAGATGAAGCAACTGCAAATCTTGACAAAGATAGTGTTTTTTATTTTGATAAAGAAATTAATAAATTTGATGGAACAATAATTAATGTAACACATAAGCCGGAGCAATTTTCAAATATCGATAATACATTCTATATTAAAGATAAAAAGATAAATGAAATCTAGAAAGAACCTTAATTCGGAAGAAATAAAAATAAAGAAATCTATCATAAAAAGAATACTGATTAGATTAATTAACATAATTTTATATAGATTTAGGAAACTTAGAAGAAAAATTACTTATTACAACATTAATGTATTCCCTCATATCTATAGACCATCTAGTAGGCCGTTCATCTCTGGAGACAGCTATAGAAAAATGGCTAATCATATATTTGACGAAACAACTGGTTTTAAACCTGAAGACGTAAAAGAAGGTGATGTAATATTTCTAAAATCTGATTTAATTGATATATTCTTTAATTATTTTCATGGCCAAATTAATAAGAGGTATGTACTTATAACTCATAATTCTGACGGCATTATTGAGGATAAACATAGAAAATTATTCGATAATAAAATTATTCATTGGTTTACTCAAAACTTGAATTTCCCAATGGATAAAAATTTTTCAATACTGCCAATTGGTTTGGAGAATAAAAGATACCTTAATAATGGCCTACTCTCTCATTTTAAGAGATATCAAAATGAAGAAAAGACATCGTTAATTCTATCTTCCTTTAACGAGGGAACAAATAAAGAACGGTCAGTAGTTCAAGAAATTATAAATAAAAATAAACTAGTTACAAATAAAAAATTCCCAAACCATAAAACATATGTTAAGCATATGTCGACTTTTAAATATAATATTTGTCCTCCTGGTAATGGTCTCGACACTCATAGGTTTTGGGAATCTTTAATGGTTAATACAATACCCATAGTTTTAAAGACAAAATTTACATCTAATTTAGAAAAACTAGGAATACCAGCCCTTTATGTAGATAAATGGTCCGATTTGAATAATTTCAATGAAGAAGAATTAACTAACATTTACAAAGAAATAATAGAAAAAAATAATCTTAAAAAGTTTCTTTTTTACAACTTTTGGGAAGATTTAATTTCAAAGCAGTCAACTAACGTTTAACTTTTATCCAATTGTCGTAATATATGTCAGGCTGATAATTAACCCAATGAGGATACGGATAGTAAATAGATGAATCTTTTGTACCTGCAATTCTTGCAGGCCACCAACTATATGTGCTATTACTTATAATGAAATTCTCATAATTCAGCATCTTTGAAAATGTTTTTATTGTTTCTTCTCCTGTTTGAAATTCTGACGAAGGACCATAAATGTTGCTTGCATTTTTAAATTCAGGTTGAGACAGAACCCAATCTTTGTCATCTGTAAATATATCTAAATTAAAATTCTCAATATCAGAACTAGCAGCATCAATTGAGTCAGAATAATATTTGAGAGGTAAATATTCCTGATGGTCTCCTCTTCTTATATGTAACATTGTTGAGCCCTTAGTAATAGGTAAGTTAAGTGAGTTGTTTATAGATGTGGTTTTTCTTATTCCCTTGTAAAACTCTTCATATATTTCATCTACAATATTTTTATCCTGCCAAAACCCATTGAAACTAGTAACTAATTTATTGTTTTTGAATTTCATATTTTTTATTTTCTTAATCTGATTCTTATTTACAACACCACCACTTTTTATGATCGAAAAGTATTTTTCATCCAAATGTTTATTTTTCTTTATTTTTGTAATAATTCTTTCACTTAGTGGGTTGAAACTTTTTAATCCAAAATTTTTCTCATTAATAATATAAAAATTATGATCATCGTAGTTATTATTTTTAAATGCATAAAGTTTTGGATTAAACCCATGTTTTTTTAAAAATAATGCAAAACAAATCTGGAAAAGTTGATTTCCATATCCACCCATAATATCCACAATAAACATTAGTTTGGGTGTCCTTTCATGTGTGGTATCAATGTTTCTTTATTGAATATATCTTTATTAGTAATAATAAGTTTAGATAAGTGAGTAAATTGTTTTTTTATCAACAACGATAAGAAGCTTTGGTCATATCTATTTTGTTTAAATTCAAAATAATTATTCAGCTTGCTTTCTTCATCTCTTGTTAAATTTAGATTATCGTTCATGTATTGAAACCATTGATTAACCAACTTTACTGTTTCTTTGGTTTTTCTTACACAAAAAAATGTTGCTGAATATTGTCCAGTCTTTGCTTCTTCATCTTCTATTTTTATGTTGAATAGATGAAATAAATCTCCAGTTGTCCAAACTCTTTCTGGATTATGGTCCATTCTCCAGATACCTAAATCAAACTCATCAGATTGGATAAACTTTGAGAGCCATGGAATTTTATATATTTTATTTCTTAATTTATATATTTGTTTTTTTGTTAGGCCTGACCTACCGTCTATATAAAATAAAATATCACCTTCTTCTATGTTGTTTAAATCTTTCTTAATTAAATAAGGCTTCCATAAAAAGTAGCCGTAACCATGTTTATATTTTGAACAATATGTATTTATCTCGTCTGAAAGGTCTTCTTTTGTCCAAATTTTGTAATCAAAATCTTTATATAAATCATTTAGTTCTTTAATTACCTCCATAGAGAGTGAAAAATATCTCTCATCAGTTGCAAAACTTCTTAAATGTAAAATTTGGACCTCCTTTTCTCTTTATACATAATTCTTATAATTATTTGGTAGAAATTTATTTAACTGCTTAGAG
>CEUA01081617.1_pt1 | contig 10314 bp, 4 predicted proteins | sample 361541 | NCBI WGS metagenome assembly CEUA01 (sample SAMEA2623079, study PRJEB7988) | marine metagenome | isolation source: saline water (ENVO:00002010), including
GAACAAAACTATTTCCATTTTTATTATAATGATCAACTGTTAGTATCGCCGCCACTCCGCCGTTAAGCGTTGCAGATGAAAGAAGTGTAAGTTTGTTTCCTACTAGAGTATATTCTTCATTTCGGTTTAGTAATCTTTCTACGTATGCACTATCTGAAGCTCTATAATCTTTAAGATATACATAAACATGATCTTCGCAATTTGTAGTTTCGTAATCATAGTTTTCTGTGTTGTCTAAATAAAATTCAGTTGTAGTATCTGTAATTGTTATCTCTTGTGTACTTGCATTGTACCAGTGACACATGCCACTTGATGCATATCTAAATGAGCTATCTTTACCTACATTAAGTTGATTAAATGTTTCATTAACTAATGCTCTAGTTGTTGTATAAGTTCCTGTTTCATGTACTTGCAATGCTTTATTAGCAAATTGTAATTTAAAACGATCGTAATCATTCATTACATTACGAATACCTAATACTGCATTTCTGTTATTTTCCTTAAGATAAAACGATATATTTTGTCCTGGGTTACCTTGTAATATAGTACCACCAAAGTTTGTTTCTTTACTACTTGTATAATAATTGTTAATGCCATATGCACTATCATGATATCCTGGCAAACTACTAATTTTATCACTAAAATGTCTACGTAAGTCTGCGTGTGTATGTTCACCTAACGGTTCACATAATGCATTATGTTGGAATTCAATACCGGTTGTCCAATTACTAGTTGATGCTTTAGCACCGTTTGGAACATATCTTAATTCAACAACATCGCCAGTTTTAAGACCTGTTAATATAGTTGAATTAGCACCTAAGGTGTAATCTTCTGTTCTAGATCCATTTCTATATACTGTGTGTTTATATTGAATAAAACTACTATTATTACCTGCATAACCAGTATCTTCATCTACAATATACACTTTACCCATTACACCTGAACCAGATCCGCTGGCTTTGTATTTGCACACTCTGTCATAGTTTGCACTATCTGAATCAATAGCAACGCTGAGTGTTGCACCATTATCAGTAACAGTTATACCAGGTGCGGCCGTAGTGCCGTCTGTTTCTTTTACAAATGACAGATCTGTTTCTGAGCTGTCATAGTCTTTACGTATGGTTACAGTCGAACCTGCAAACAAATATATAGTTGGATTTACTCCTGGTATACCATGAAAATGCTTAGGAGTATCTTGGTCTTTTTCATAAACATACCAATCGGTAGCAGTATATTGAAAAATAAATTCATCAGATGATTTTTGTATATCAGTAGAACCAACACTAAATGTTGCAGTATTAGCATCGTCGGTTGTAACTACTTTTGTTTCTGTTGCATAGTATGTTTTGTCTAAGTTTTGTGCTCTAGACCAACCTTCTATATAATCTGTTATATTATTAGAAATATTTCTTCTTTTAGCATAATACATAATACCACGTATTTCTTTTGGATTAGTTTGTAGATCATAATTGTAACGTTTTGTTACCAATGGATGTTCAAATACTAATTCACTACTACCTGCTGATGTATTATACTTTGCTTTAAACCCTAATGCAGTATCTTCTGTGGCGGCTGAATTAATAACATAATTCATAAGTGCATTGCCTTCAAAATCATTATTACTATAGTAACTTGCAAGTTCATTATAATTTTCATCATACAAATCAAATAAAGGTGCTTGACCTTTGCTTAATTTTTGTTGAGGTCTATACCATTCACTATTATAATACACTAGGTCCGGACCATTATAATTTTCTGGGTATGTTGGACCCATAATTGTGTGTACTTTATCATGATATGCAGGATCTAACACTTGCTGAAGTGCTATAGATGTTCCAACACCACTTACTTTAAAGACTCTATTATCATATGTTGTATTTCCTGTGTTTAAAAACAGTATGGTATCATTGTCTTGTATACCTTTATCATAAACACGTTTCCAATTTGTTGTGTCTACAACTAAGTCTGCATCTAATGGATCAAATCCTTTGTTTTTAGCAATCTTAGATTCAAAATACCAATAGCTACCACCAACTGATTCTCGTACAATATCACCTATAGCATATTCTGTACTAGATGACCAGTTAATAACACCAGTTAATAGATTATAATTTGTTTGTCCTATGATATCTGTACCGGTAAATCTTTTAGTTACAAAATCTACATTCATTCTATGATGTGGATATTTTACCCCAGAACCTGGTTGAGTCCCCCAGTTATAAAGAACAATGTTTCTTTCAAATTCTATAATAGGTCGTTTAGCTCTATTAGCATCTGATGCATACGTTGTAAAATCTTCGCCTGTTAATCGGCATGCTTCGACAATAGCATTGTAATGTTGCCACTGATTAATTCTACTCCATGCATTCATGTCATACGAGGCAAGTTCCATACAAACATATTCGTGTCGTCTGTTTTCTACTTCTGTATAGTCATATGGTTTATCATCTAGAGGATCCATGTCAAACCCACTTGGCTGATGTACACTATACAACATCATTCTGCTGAGTATAGTTTTACCATTTTCATCTTGTGTTTGTACCAAATCAATTGAGTCACCGACATTGTTAACAATGTAAGTATTACCATAATAATTAATATCGCTCATGTGAAAATGTAGTACTTGTACTAAATCTCCTGTATTAGGAAAATTACCATGTGTAAATGTTAATGCTGTACCATTAATAGCATATTGAGTTGTTACTGTTTGTCTAGTATCTCCTACTATAACTATTACTAATGAATAACCTGAGGTCGCTAAATTAAATCTACCACCTGTTTTTGCTGTACCACCTGATGAATATGCTGTGTAGGCCGCTCCGTTAACACTTGCAGTTAATCCTGAATCTGTATATAAAGCAAAAGTGTTAGCTGATAGCACATCGATGTAGAAAACTTTATTATTAAGTTCTGTCATACCAACTACGCCAGTAATATTAATAAGTTCGCCGTCTGCTAGTCCATGATTACTACCAGTAGTAATTACAACAGGATTTGCACCTGTGGCATTTGTTATTGTTTTATCTGCAGATACACTAGTAAAGTTTTCTGTTACTTGTGGAGCAAATTTAATTTTCATTCCATTTAGGAAATCAATATCACCTAAATCACTAGTTGTTAGTTTATAACGAGTTTGCCCTACCATAGAATCTGGATCCCAGGCCGCATTAGGTTTTACATTGATAACTGGCAAGTCATCTTTACACCAATAGTAATTACTAAAATTTGTAAATTTATCATAATCGATTGGAGGTGAATATGTATATCTAGAACAATTTCCGTGTCCTCTATTGCCCTCATATCCTAAGTTATTAATATCATCTAGTAAATCGCTGTATGTATTAATTTCTGAAATGCTTGTAGTTTCTGCAGGATTTTTGACAATAATTCCAGGTGAACCATTATAGAATCTTTTTGTTGCATCGGCTGTGCCAATAAACTTATCTTTATCTGTATTGTACCAACCACCCTTTTGTTTACCTACCCAATTATCTAGTGTTTCAAATGATGATTTACTGATCATTTGATCTAGTGTGCTTTGTAAGAACTTTTTATTAACTGTGGTATTAAGGTACTGTGGTAGATACTCAGTACTTTTAATTTCATCTATCTTTTTAATCTTGCCAGGTTGGTTGCCAGGTAATTGGCTTTTTACTGACTTTGCACTATAGTCTTCAGCCATTAATAACCTCCACTATTACCACTGCCTAATCCACTACCGCCACTAGTTGAATTATATAGTCCTGTAGATACACCGGTGTTTCCAGAACTATTAATAAAACTGCCAGTTGTACTTTGCAAATTACTTCTTGTTAATGTATCAACAATTTCTACTTGAGATGTTGTTGCTCCGTTAATAAACAGTTCGTCACTATCACAAGTAATTTGGAATAAGCTACCAAAAACACTTTCCGAATCTTGAGGTACAATAACAAAACTAGCAACAGTTCCTGCTAACTGTTGATGAATAAATGCACTTAGTTCTGTAAAGTAAAAAGTTTCTCCAAATTCCCAACGTGTAGGATTAAAATATGCATTGATAGCATTAATAACTGTACTGCGTATTTCTGTATCAGTTACAGTAGTACCTGGTACTTTTACAATCCTAAATGTTGCTTTGAGTGAGTTGTCTGCAAAATCTCCAAATAGTATTTTGTATTTTACAGGACGATAAATTATTGTATCACTAGCACTCTTTTTACCCTCTAACGTATTAAATTGTCTACGTAGATCATCTATACTAGGTTGTAGAGGTCTATTAGAGGTTTGTTGATTAGTAGAAAATAACCAATTTACAAAATCTGTATGATACGATTGTGTTAACACATACAAATCAATTATATTAGTAGATGCTGGATCTATTCTTTTATCTGTTGTTGCAACATGCTGATAACGGAAATCTAATGTTGTGCGACCTGATACACTAGTGCTTCCAGTACTTAGATAGCGTGTATAATCATATCCATCTTCTGTTACGGTGCCTAGTTTAATTGTATCAGTACTTACAATATTAGTAAATGCATCAGGAATATCTGGCAGATTGCCATTGTCTGGATTACCCATTGTAAGTCTAACTTTCTTAGGATCTGTATGTCCGTCTTTTTCTGTAAAGTTTCCATAAAAGTAAAATGTATAATCAGTACCTAAACGTGCAATACTGGTACCAGCTTTATTGTTTATTTTAAGTATTTTAATGTTATCTCTTTTTGGTTTGCCAGTAACAGTATCTAATTTAAGTTCTTCATTACTATTATAAAACTTTGTACTACCTAAAGTTTCAAATATATATTGCATTGTTCTTGCTGTAAATCTACGTCTAGCTGAACTATAATCTACACGTATAATCCAACTTTGATCTATGTTTGTACCACTAGTATCTCCAGCGTTAGCTAAACTCCATACACCAACAGCGTTATTAGCTTTAGTGCTACTAGGAATATTATTAGTTGTAACTACAACCCATGTACTGTTTAATGTATCATATCGTAATCCAAAAGTTTGGTTTAAACTTAAAGCAGAACTAATAGCACTTTTTTCAGAAGAACTAAATCTAGTATTCCAAACAGGCCATACACGTTTAAGTCGTGCATTATTTGTAATTTCTTTATTAAAAACTATACTACCTAATCCGCCTTCAGTAACACCTGTACTATTACCATTTGTATCGTTTGCTCCTAGACCATCTGCACTCACATTTGTTACTCTAGCCCAAATTGTTTCTAAGCTACCTACATTAACCTTTACACTACAACCAGCACCTGCTCCAGAGTCTGTAATTTGTGCTACTGTAAATTCATCATAGCCGGAGCCGCCAGCTGTAACAGTAATACCTGTAATTTCACCGGCATTAACTGTTGCCGATGCTATAGCACCTGTGCCAGAACCGATGATTGTTACTGTTACAGTTGTATAACCACTTCCTTGGTTAACTACTGCAATACTATTAATTTCGCCATCTACATAGTTTTTAGTAGTACTTGTATCTACTATAAATTCACATAAGCTACCAGTATTAAAATAACGTAGATTTCCACTAGCACTAGTTCCTACTCGTTGTACGTTATTTGCTACACCACTAATTAAGTAACCTGTGCCACCACTTTGCTTTTGCCATTTGTATGCATTGGTACCATTACTAGTAGTTGCCTTTGTATAGTTAAATGTTAATGGAGAAAACTTACTGTAATAAAAGTTAACAATTTCTGCATCATTTAACCATGGCTCTATATATTTTTCTATAATACCTAAGTTGCTTAAACTAGAAGGTAGTGTTAATTCAGTAGACTTTGTTTTACCGTCATTATAAATTATACCATCACTACCAAAGTGTGTTACGTCTTGATAATTTCCTGTTGGATCAACATTGTCAACAAATCTACTATGCCCACTATGTGTTCTGTTTAATGCTTTAATCTTTTTGATATTACTACTGACGCTGTAAGGATAAACTGTATAATCTTCTGCACTTACCATACGATCCTGTGAACTGTATGTTTGTGGAGCATTAAGTCTTATATCAGCATTAGTTTCTCCTGAACTTGCTGTAGTAACATTGTCTTTTAATTGTATACCAACTGTGGCTGTATAAGAGTTGCCATCATTGCCAGTATAATTCATTGTAATTGTTTGTTTACCTACGTCAACTGGTCGTAGTGTGTATGTTTCATTTCTACTTGTTCTATACCATACTCTAATAGTACCCTCTGGTATTTCACCAAAGTTACCGTCACTAAACTTAACACTAACAGTATTTTCACTTCTACTTTCAAGACTATGAATAAATCTATCAGTATTAACAAGACTATTGTAAATTACATTATTACCACTTAGTGAACTAACATTAGTCCAGTTAACAGCAACACTTCCATTACTAGTAATATTTTGTACCCAAACATCTGTATCATTAACATTTGATGAATTTATATCAATGATTTTATTAATAACAGGAGAAGTAATAGCATAATCTTCAAATGCTAAAGTACCTTGTTTCATTCCCATAAAGAAACCTGTGTTGTTTCCTGCTATACCTGTATTGTTATTTCTGTATATAATATCTGTGCCGGCGGCAGGGTTTGGTACTGCTTCAACAATAGATTCTAATGTTGGCTTATATCTTAATCCTACAAATTCAAAATTATCCGATTGTCCGTTTGCAGTAGCACTAAATTTATAAACTGGTTGGTTAGAATTTGTATTCAATCTGTAAAAGTCTATTTTCTCACTATTAAGAGTGTTACTGCTACTAGGTGATCCAAATGGTGTTGAACTTTGTAGTACAGCGTTTATTACTGTAATAAAGTTTTCATATTCTGTTGCGTTTTCAAAACTTACTTTTTTATTTTGTAAGTTATTACCATTTGTATCATACACAATTTCATTTGTTTGTATATCAACTATTTTTGCAAATCCAAATGCTGGAAGGTTACGTCTTACTCTATAGTTAATTAGGTTTGATTGTCTAATTAAACTTTCACGTCTTTGAGCTGTACCAAAGAAGTTTTCTCTAGTAGCGTAGTCTAATCTAAATGCTAAGTTATGTCCAAAATATGAAACTAGATCCATTAATGCTACAAATTCAGAACTTTGAATCCAATCGTTATATTCTTCAGGATATGTATTTTGCACATAGTTTATCATTGCTCCTCGAATAGTATCAAAGTCGTATGCTTTGAAATTACTATTTGCAAAACTTTCATAAACTACTGTAAAATCTTCTGCCGCAAATAATGTATTTTGTCTAGTTCCTTGTGCCATTATAATATATCTCTTTCATATGCTAGTAAAACTTCCTCTTCAGTCTTATCTAAGTATATTAGTTTAAGTTGAAGTGTTACTTCATGTTCATTTTCTATAACAGCCAAATCATTAAGTTCCCATCTAGGATCTAACCCAATAATACGTCTAACGTCTGCTTCTATCTCTTGTACACTTATATCGTCCAATGGTTCAAATATCATAAGTGGTATAATACTACCAAACTCAGGATCCATCACACGTTCGCCTATGCGTGTATAAAAATGATTTTTTAGATCCTGAATGGCAAGGTCTTTGTCATGCAAAATCTTAGCTATCAATGGTTGATCTACTGTTGTATATCCTACAAATCTCATACATTTATTTATGAGCTAAAAAACCGTGGTTTTAAGGGTTGGCACGATAATAATTAACCACTTCTCTTTGACGCATTTCGCTCATGTTTGGTAAAAATTTCTGTGTTTCTCTATAGTAACTATGTTCTGCTTGTCTAATTTGATAACCATCAGCAATATATCCATAATGTCTACGTGTGTGCTGAATGCCTCTATTACGCATCCAACTTCTGCCTTGAAGATTGCCATAGTCGCCTAACATTATCATAGTACCTGCTTGTCTATTAAGTTTAAAGTCGCGATTGTCATACATTATTTTACTTGCTACTGTTTTCCAATCTTTTGCAAATATATCATCTCGTAAATCATATATGCCATTGGTTGTATGTACTTTAGTTATTTGTCCTGTTACAATATAATATATAACTAGTCCATCATATTGTCCTTGTGTTAAACTAAAACTTTTAGGCATTGCATTTTTAAAACTTTTTTCTTTTTTCTTAACACCAATAATCCAATCACTAAATGCATCAGCTTCTGATATGCCATACGTATATGTATTTTTACTATCGTCGGTATTATAACCTATAATTCCTTTTGTTGTAGTAAACATATTGTAATTGTAGTTCATTAATAATTTGCTGACTGCTTTTGAACTCAGTTCTCTATTTTCTATAACTTCATAGATAGTTGTATCCAAAGTGTTGCGAACTGTAAATTCGCTCCATTCAATTAATTGAGTAGTTGGAAAAACTGTACTTGTTGAAATTATTCTTGTCATATTGTGCCGGCTCCTCCAGAAGATTGACCTGCAAAAGTATCTCTACCACCCCATGGTTCATGTTCAGGTACTCTACCTGCTATACTTTCTTTAACACCTGTATTCCTTGCTAACGCACCAGGTGTTGGTTTTTCTGCTTTATCTGCTTCTGGACCATTCCAATCAATTCTTGATGCTGTAGCTCTTAAGTTACCTGCAAAGTTTAAATTGCCATTTGCATCTGCACTAAGAGTTATATCAGTTGCACTATGCATTTCAATTTTACCAGTTGCACTTTCCATTTTAATGCCACTTTGCATACTTTTAATATTAACAGCACCAGCTTCTAAATTAAAAGAGCCGTCTGTTTTAAAATTAATTCCTTCTTCTGCATTAACACTTAATGTTGACTTACTGTAAATATCTATTGCACCTGCTCTATCTATTTCAATGTATCCAGCACCGTTAGCACCTTGTATGTAAATTATTTCTGCTTCGTCATGTAATAATATTTGAGCACCATTAGCTGTTCTAATTCTAATACTTTGATCTGTTCCTTTTGATCCGCCATCGTCCATAGTAATACTGTGTCCGGCGGCTGTAGTAAAGCCAAATGCATTATTAATAGTATCTCTACGCATACCACTACTACTAAGTCCACGTATAAAATCACCTCCTAATCCAGCTTCAACTATATTAGCCATCATAGGATGAGGTGCTCTTACTCCTTCATTAAAATCTCTTGAATTAGGATTTAATTCACTAGAAGGTGCTTTAGTTGGTGGTGTTTTCTTATCTACTTCAGCATGTGCTATTCCTGGTATACTATAATTTCTATCTTTGTCAAAAATAGAACCTAGCATATATCCTTCTTTTTGTTCTTTTATAAATGCAACTAATACAGTTGCTCCAATTGGAGGTGCTTGTGGAGCCATACCATATGAATTTTGGCTAGTTCCATATTTTTTATTATCAGTAGCTTCTTTTTGACTGGTGGTGCCACCAAATGGACTTGTTGGAATTATAGTTTTAATACCAATCAATTGGTCAGTATTAATACCTGGCTCATTTGTAGGCGACATATCATCTAATAGTTCTACATTAAAACGACCATTATATTGTTCGTCTGAATTTTGTACTACTCTAGCTAGAAACACACCATTTAATGCATTTTCACGAGGATTAGCATGATCTACTCTACGTTGTTCGTTCATACCTTGAGGTACATCTCTTGTTCTTATAGCATGATATCCTCTACTCATTTATATTCCTCCTGCCTCTGTTACTGAATTATTCCAATTTATATTAATTCTTTCTGCTTCTGATATTCTTTCAATTGTTTCTGCATTTCCAGAAACATTCCAATCCTTAAAGCGTTCATATGAAGTAAATGCTTCAGTTGAAGCTCTAACAGTTGTAGCACTCTCTAGCTTACCCCAAGCAGTACTTTCACTTCCGCCACCATATGCACCACTACCTTTAAGTTCATGCATAATAAAATCTGTTTGAACTGCTAGATCCTGCCAATTTCTACCTTGGGACGCGGCAAATGCCTGTAAATTGTCAGCTCTTGTGCTATTCCATTGTGCTATACCAATACTATCACTACCGTCGCTTCCGTCACCAACATTTCTAGCACCAGTGTTAAATGCACTTTCGCGATTTAAATTACCAGCAATACCTGCCGCCTGTACAGCGGTAAGTCCGTGTTCTTCCATTAATCGCTGTACTACAAATTGTTCTTTACCTTTTACAGAATCAGGAACAGGCCCTGCCGGCGGTATTGGAGCCCCAATACCAGATTCTCCACCACCTTCTAGTACTCCGGGCGTATTAAGATTTTCGTCATTAACTTCTGGAGCTTGGCCTCCGATTTCACCTGAAGTCATTAGTTCTGGTTCTCGTGCATCTACTAAGGTTCTTACTTGTTCTTCATTTAAATCTGTTTGTCTAACACCTACTAGA
>CEUA01065436.1_pt1 | contig 10308 bp, 11 predicted proteins | sample 361541 | NCBI WGS metagenome assembly CEUA01 (sample SAMEA2623079, study PRJEB7988) | marine metagenome | isolation source: saline water (ENVO:00002010), including
TCACAAGAACTTTAGAAAATATAAAAGATCCCGAACAAGTTGAAATATCTACTAAAACTGAAAACGTCGAAAAATTTGTTGATCACACAAAACACCTTAAAAATTAATTTTATTTTAAAATTAAATACATTTATAAGTTACTAAATGAAGTGGAATAATAAATTTAATTATCCAAAATCATCAAGATCTGTAGAAGATGGTCTAAGAAAATACTTGTTTGGTGATAAAAAATTACCAAGTGTTACTTCTATTTTGCAAGCTACTAAGTCAGAAGAAGATAAAGCGTCTTTAGAAAACTGGAAATATCGAGTTGGTTATAAACAAGCAAATAAAATCAAAACTGAAGCATCTAACAGAGGTACATCAATGCATTCTTATATTGAGGATTTTTTAAGAGGGCGAATTAATGAAAGTTTTTTTGAAAGCAACGAACAATATAAAAATATGGCTAAAGAAATAATAGACAAAGGAATTAAAGGAAAATTAGAAGAAATTTATGGAATGGAAACCACATTATATTATCCTGAGAAATATGCTGGTACAGCTGATTTAATAGGAGTTTATGAAGGACATCAGTCAATTATAGATTTTAAACAATCAAATAAACCAAAAAAGATTGATTATATACAAGACTACTTACTACAACTGGGCGCATACACATTAGCACATAATGTTGTTTATGAGTCAAATATTACTTCAGGAGTTATTTTGCTGTGCACAGTAGACAATTTATTTCAAGACTTTAAAATTCAAGGTCCAGAGTTACTCATGTATCAAAATTTATTTCTTGGCAGATTAAAAAAATTTAATGAAATGAATAATTTATCTTGACATTCAAACTTCATTTCTTAAAAAGGATAATACTAACTAAGAGCTACTTGTTTAGATGCAAATGGTTTAGTTCAAAATAAAAATCTAAACTCAAATCAAACATAGCTTTAAAAGGAAAAATTTATATATGAATTTAGCTATTTGGGATATTGAGTCATCAAGCGCCATAACTGATTTTGGAAGTATTATTGAAATTGGAGGCATATTAGTTGATGAAAATTTTAAAGAAAAGGACAGATTTAACTTAAGATGTAGACTGCCAGAGGGCGAGATACCCCAAGCTATGGCTTTAATAGTTAATAAGACAAGCATTAATAAATTAACTAAAGTTAATTTGAGCCATTACCAAATGCTTGGTGAGATTGAAAAAATATTTAAAAAATGGAGTCCAGCTATTTTTCTTGGATGGTCAAATATAGGTTTTGATGATGAAATGCTTAGAAAAGAGTTTTTTAAAGGAATTAGGTATCCTTATATAACCAATGCATCACCAAATAAAAGGCATGATGGAATTAATATAGCAAGAGCAGCATATGCTGTAGATCCAAATGTATTACAAACAGAAATTAATGCAAAAAATAATCCAGTTTTTAAGTTAGAATCTTTAAGTCGTATGAATGGTTTTGACTCTAGTGATGCACATTCTGCTTTATTTGATGCAACTTTAACAATGAAAATACTAGGCTTAATCAAGAAAAAGCAACCAACCACGTGGAATACTTTTTTAAATACCGCAAATAGATCAGATACAGAAACAATTTTTAAAAAAGAAAATATAATAACATTAAATGAATATTTTTATGGGAAATCTAGATTATATTTATGTGCTCCACTACATCCAAAATATTGCATACATCCTATTTATCAATGGGGGCAAGCTGTTGATCTTAGAGTAGATGTAGAGCCATTGTTAAAAATGTCAATTAATGAAATAAAAATTGAAATGAAAAAAACACCTAAATTTTTGAGAACAATTAGATCTAATAAAGCTCCAATAATTCTTGGTCCAGAGTATGGAATGAAAACCGAACCATACAATGCAATGGACCCTAATCTAATAAAAAAAAGATCTGAAATAATAAAAAATGATGAAAAATTCTCTATGAATATACTTACTGCTTTAAGAGAAATTGCAGAAGAAAAAGAACAATCAAAATCTCAAGAAGATATATATCCTGAAGAAAGTATTTACACAAAGTTTGTATCTAATAAAGATACTGCACTTTTTCCTGCTTGGCACGCAGCATCATGGAAAGATAAGTTACGTTTACTAGATAAATTTGAAGATAAAAGATTAGTAGGTTTTGGAAAAAAAATAATTTTTCAAGAAGCGCCTGAAGTACTGCCAACTGATATCTTAAATACGATTAAAAGAAGTATAGCAAAAAGAATCTTGAGTCAAAATAAGGAAAAATGGTGGACAGTTTCAACGTGTTATTCAGAAATTGATACTTTAAGAGACAGGTATTCTGATGAAAATGATAATGAAAAATTAAAATTTTTAGATGAATTGAATGAATATGTCATGTCAGTACAAAAAAAATATGAAAATGTTTAATGTGACAATTCATTTTTTTTTTTGGTTGAATTAAATAAATTAAATTATATATAGATTATATGGCAACAGTTAATGTAACAGATGAGAATTTTGAAAATGAAGTTTTAAAATCTTCTAAACCGATTCTGGTAGATTTCTGGGCAGAATGGTGTGGTCCATGTAAACAGATCGGCCCAACTCTTGAAGAAATTTCAGAAGAAATGTCGTCACAAGTAATTATAGCAAAACATAACATTGATAATGAACCTAATACTCCAACAAAATATGGAGTAAGAGGTATACCTACAATGTTGTTATTTAAAGATGGAGAACTTAAGGCTACAAAAGTAGGCGCAACAACAAAATCAAATATAGTTTCTTGGATTAAAGAAAATATTTAATTTGATTTAAGCACTTCCCCAACAAGATATAATGAACCAGTAATAACAACTAAATCATCCTTATTTAGTTTTAGGGATCTTATTGCATCTTGTACTGTCTTTTTTGTATTAATTTTTAAATCAAAATTATTAATTTTTTTTTTTAAATCATATCTATTAATTGAATTTTTTTGATTTGGGATATCAACAATAGTTAAAGAAGCTAATTTATTTTTAAATATATTTACGTATTCCTTATGATCTTTATTTTTCATCATTCCCAAAATCATATGTATGTTACAGTTTAAGCTAGATAGATATTTACTGAGCATTTTTGCACCCAATATATTATGAGAACCATCAACTAAAATTTTATTTTTTTTTGAGAGATTTTTAAATTTTCCACTAGATATTTCTTGAAGACGTCCTGAAATATTTATTTTTTTTATACCTTTAATAATATTTTGATCAGAAATTTTCAGTTTTTTAATATTTCTTAATGTACATATTGCATTAAATATATTTGCAAGCTGGAAATCCCCTAATATATTAGGATACTCAAGTTTTAGAGTTCCTTTATTATCCTCATAATAAATGAAATTGTTTTCACTTTTCACATAATTATAATGATCTTTAAATATTATTTTTTCTGATTTATTACCGTTTATAGCTTTCTTTATTTTATTTAAGATTTCATTATTTTCTTGTTGAGAAACAATAATTTTAGAATTTAAGATAGATGATGTTTTTTCAAATATAATTCTATCAATTGTTCTTTCATTTTTTGGCAGCCAGTCTAAGTGATCTAATCCAATAGCAGTTATTATAGTAACTAAATTTTTTTCAAGAACATTTGTAGCATCAAATCTATGAAATAAACCTGCCTCTATTAGATTAATATTTTTGTTAAAGTTTTTTGCACCATAAAAAAAGGCAACTGTTAAAATTTCAAAAAATGTAATTTCATCACCATTATTTATTTTTTCAATTTTATTTAGTAACTTTGCTAAGTTCTCGTCGTTAATTTCTTTATTATTATAAACAAATCTTTCGTTTATTTTTTTTAGATGCGGGCTAGTATAAATATTATAATTTATACCAGCTTCATCTAGTATAGATTTCATTACTTGGATAGTGCTGAATTTTCCATTGGTGCCAACTACCGAAATACAATCTAAATTATTTTGGGGGTTTCCTAGTTTTTTACAAAGCTTAAATACCCTGCCTAAACTAAGATCTATTTCTTTAGGATGCAGCTTTTGTAAGCGTTTTAATATTGTCTGAAGTTTCATTAACTTCTTCAGAATTTACATTAGAATCTTTCTTTAGCAATATTGATAAAATATTTTTTATTGAATTTTTTAAATCATTTCTATGAACAACTTTATCAACAAAACCATGTTTTTCTACAAACTCTGAAGTTTGAAAATCAGGACTTAAATCTTCTTTGACAGTTGCCTGAATAACTCTTTTACCCGCAAATGCTATTAAACACCCTGGTTCTGCAAAATGAATATCACCCAACATTGCAAAAGAAGCAGTAATTCCTCCAGCTGTTGGATCTGTAAAACATACTACATAGGGTAAATTATTTTTTTTTAATTCATTTATCGCAAGAGTTGTTCTAGTCATTCCAGCTAACGCTATAGCGGATTCAAACATTCTTTGTCCTCCACCACATGGAAAAAAAACATATGGTGTCTTATTATCAATTGAATGTTGCACTCCATAAATTATTGCCTCTGTTTCTGCGGCACCACAAGAACCGCCAATAAATTCAAAATTAATTGCCCCAGCCGTAACCTCTATTCCATTTATATTTCCTGTTGCAATCATTACAGCACATTTTTGATTTGTTTTTTTTCTGGCTATTTTTAATCTTTCTTTATAGGATTTTGTATCAACCCAATTTAAAGGGTCATCAGCTGGTATTGGAGTTTCCAATATTTGATAATTGTTTTTTCCAAAAAAAATATCAAATCTTTGTCGACAATTTATTCTATGATGTTTATTACAATATGGGCAAACCCACATATTTTCTTCTAGTTCTTTTTTTAAAATAGGCCCTTTGCAACAGGCAGTCCATTCAGAATTTTCTATTTCTTCTTTAGAAGGTCTTTTTCTTATAACATTTTTTATTTTTTGACTTAAAAAAGTTAGTTTTTTTGTTATCCAATTCATACTATTTTTTTTTTTAACCTTTTAACTATATTAGCTACATTTGTGACGGGATTTTGTCTTTTTTCAAGACTTCTTGATATTTCTTTACAAATTGCACTACCTACAACTAAGCCATCAGCAGATTTTAATTTAGAAATATTTTTTTCAGTTATTCCGAATCCAATAACGCAGCTCTTCTTTTTGCTAAACATTTTTATTTTTTGGTAATTTTGTAAAATTTCTTTTGGGGACACTTTAAGCTTTCCTCCAGTTGTAGATAGCATGCTTATATAATAAATCATATTATGTGAATCTTTAATTATTCTTTTCATTCTTTTTAATGATGTAGTAGGAGAGACAAGCTGAATATAATCAATTAATTTTTGTTTGCATTTTTTTGAAAAATTTTTATTTTCAGGCCAAGGTAGATCAACGACAATTAAACCGTTTACTCCTGATTTTTTACATTCCAAAATAAATTTATTTTCACCATATTGGAAAATCATATTATAGTAGCCCATTAATATAATAGGTTTTTTTTGATTGAATTTTTTAAATTTTTTTACTATTTCAAAAACATCCTTAATTTTAATTCCATTTTTAATTGCTCTATAAGCACTTGTTTGTATTTGTCCGCCGTCAGCTATGGGAGTATTATGCGGAAAGCCTAATTCACAAATATCAATATTATTTGATATTGACTTTAATATTTCTAGTGTTTTTTCTTTGCTATAGTCTCCTGCAACTATATAAGTTAAAAGTGCTGGTCTTTTTTCTGTTTTAGCATTTTTAAAAGCAATATTAATTTCACTATTCATTTAATTTTTCCCAATCTTTTTTTTAATATATCTCTATCTTTTTTAGCATCTCCACATGAATTAATAATTACAATCGTATCTTTGCTTAATCTGGGAGCAATTTTAATTGCTTCTGCAAATGCATGACTTGGTTCTAAACTAGGGTTAATTTTCTCAAGTTTAGTTACAAGTTTATATGCTCTTAACGCTTCTTCATCAGTTGCAAAAGTATATCTAGCTCTTTTAGCATCTTTTAAAAAGCAATGCATAGGACTTACTCCCGGGTAGTCCAATCCTGCACTTATTGACTCAGTTTCTTTTATTTGACCCTGGCTATCCTGACAGCAATAGGCCATTGCCCCATGAAGAACACCTAGCTTTGCGCCTCTACTTAATGGAGCAGCATGTAATTTTGAATTTTTTGGTCCACCAGCCTCTACACCAACTAACTCTATCTGATTTTTTGGAAAATCTATAAACTCACTCCAAAAACCATAAGCGGAACTTCCACCTCCAACACAATTTATTAATTTTATTTTATTAGGAATTTTCTTAAACTTGTTTTTAATTTGGATTTTTAGCTCTCTAGAAATTTGTGTAGTACTCCATCCACAAATTTTTACAAATATATTAGGTCCAACTGTTGACCCAACGCACATAGCTGTAGTATTGCAGTTAGACACCCAATATCTCATGCACTCGCTAACGGCATCTACAAGCGTTTGGCTTCCTGAATAAACAGGTATAATTTCAGCTCCATTTTTTTTCATAGCGTCACAATTAGGTTTTTGTCTCTTGATATCTTTGGCCCCCATAAAAATTTTACACTTTAAACCAAATTTTTTTGCCGCCATACTTAACATCTTGCCAGCATACCCAGCACCGGTATCTCCAACTATATATTTTTTTCCAGATTTTTTTGCCATTAAACAATGAACAGTTGCATTATAAATTTTATGTGCACCGCCATTGGCGTCAGAAACAACTTTTGCCCAGATTTGAGCTCCACCTAAGTGGTTTGAAAGATTGTTAAGTTTAATAAATCGAGTAGGTGCGCCAACCCAATTTTTAAAATATCTATCTCTTTCTTTTATAAACTTTTTATCTTTTCTTAATTTTGAAAATAATATTTCAAGGTCCTCGATAGGTTTTTTCAAAGTTTCTGGTATAAAACTGCCACCAAACTTTCCACCCCAAAATCCATTTTTATCATGTTGATCAATTAAAGGTATCCTTTTTCTAATTTTCATTTTTAAACTTATAAATATTTTTTAAAAATTTATTTATTTTTTTAATATCTTTTTTTCCAGCAGTTTCTAAACTTCCTGAAATATCAATAATATCTGTTATTTTAGAATATTTATCAAGTTTATCATCATACTGGATATTACCCGCTAACATTTTTGTAATTGTATTTGGCACATCATTTAGTAGTTCATGGTTAAATCCAAGTGATTTTTCATATCCCTTGCTATCAAACAATATAATATCTGAAATTAAATTATAATCCTTATATTTTTCTACATCTTCTTTATTTTCTATTGTTAGAGCTGAAATAATTTTTTTTTTATACTTCGCTTTTATTAATTTTGTTTTTTTAGGACTGACATCATATAATTGATAATAGTCGAAATTAAGATTTTTAATTTTTTCAAGAAAATTTTCGTCTGGTTTAACCAGAACTGCAACAAAAGAAATATTGTTTTTTTTTATATTAATTAATCTTTTTAATTTTTCAAAACTAATGTTTCTATTTGATCTTGGATAATTGCATATAAACCCAACAAACTTTGGAGGGATTTTGTGGTTAATAATGTAATTTAGTGTCTGTGGATCGGATATTCCACATATTTTACAACTAAGCATTATATCAAATGTTTAATTAATTTTTTTAAATTATTTTTTATGTTACCATTTGTTAACGATCTGCCCATAACCAACCAATCAGAATTTACTTTATTTGGATGCATAGTTCGCTTTTGGTCGTGGGTATTTTTACCAAATCTTATTCCAGGTGTAATTACTTCTTTTTTAAATATTTTTTTTACTCGGTTTACTTCATGGGGACTACAAACCAAAGCATCAAGTTTTGCTATCTTAGCAAGCTTTGTTTGATGTATAACTAAATCCTTAACTTTTTTTGAATAACCAATCTGTTTTAAATCTTTATCATCTAAAGAAGTTAATGTTGTTACACCTACTATTTTTATTTTACCAGATACTTTTTTTACAGATTTTAAAGCATTTAAACCAGAACTTATATGTACTGTTAAATAATTTATATTTAAATCTTTTAGAGCATTAACTGTAGAGAGCATAGTTCTTGGAATATCATTTAGTTTTAGATCTGCAAAAATTATCTTTTTATTTAATTTTGAAACGAACGATCTTCCATTTTTAGAATTAAGAAACTCTAAGCCAAACTTATACCCAATTTTTAATTTGCTAGTTTTAGTATATTGAATTATTTTTTTTGCTCTCGATGTACTGTTAGTATCTACTGCAATAAAAATTTTTCTATTTTTTTTCATTTATTTTATTAAAAAGATCTTTAGCCATTTTAAAATGTATCGTCTTTTTCTCTGGCGTATGAACTTTTTCTCCTGTTTTTGGATTTCTAGAGATTCTGGCTTTTTGCAAGTGTGTTGACCAAATACCAAAACCTCTAAATTCAACCCTATCTCCTCTTTTTAGTGCATCTTTAATTTCTTTTAAAAAAATATTCATAAATTTTTCTAAATCCTTCTTAAGAAAATTTGGGTAGTTATCGGAGAGTTGTTTTAAAAGCTTTGATTTTACAATAGCCAATTTTACTTATCTTTTTTTGTTTTTTTTTCCAGTTTATCTGAGAGTGATGAAAAAGGAAGATTTTTTCCAGAAAGCGGTGAGCTAAATTTGGTAACAGCTTCCTTGTTTTGCAGTTCTTCAAGTAATTTTATACTAAGAACTACTTTTCTTTTTTTTAAGTCTAATTCAGCTATTGCAGCATCAATTCTCTCGCCACCTACAAATCTTTCTGTCCTAGAATCTGCAGCAGATATTGCAATGTTTGCTTTTTTTATCACTAAACTTTCTAATTCTGAACCTTCTGGTTTTACAAGTAGTCCTTTTTTATCAGAAGAGATTACTTTTACTGTTATTGTATCATTTAGTTTTTTATCTTTGAACCAATCAAAAGGATCTTTCTGAGTTTGTTTTAAACCAACTCTAACTTTTTGTTGTTCTACTTTAATCTCCAATATTTTACATTTAAGCTTATCCCCTTTTTTATATTTTTTTAATTCTTCTTCGCCATTATCTGAATATGTAAGGTCATTATAATGTAGAAAAGCATCTATGTTGTATCCATCAATTTTTACGTATAAAGCATATTCGTTAGAACTTGAAACAACAGTATTTACATCACTATCCACAGGATGTTTTTTTTCTAAGTTTGCATACGGGTTTTCCTGCGTAAGTCGATGAGATATTGAAACTCTTCTTTTTTCTTTATCAATCTCTGTTATTACACAGTCTATTTCATCATTAACTTTAAACATTTTTTTTGCAGACTGGTTTTTTTTATCCCAACTTAGTTCACTAGAATGTAAAAGAGTACTTAGCCCTGGTTCAAGTTCACAAAATGCTCCGAAATCCATTAACTTCACCACTTTTACCTTGTAAGGTTTATTAAGTTCATAATTTGAAATATTTTGAAAAGGATCAGGTGAAAGCTGTTTGATCGAACATCCAACTTGTAATTTTTCTTGGTCAACTGTAATTACTTTTAAATCATGCTTTTCCCCAATAGAAAAAATTTCATCTGGATGATTTACTCTTGACCAACTAATTTCTTGCAAGTGAACCAAAACATCAATTTCGCCATTTACATCAAAAAAACATCCAAAATTACTATACCCCTTTACAATTGCACCTTTGATTATATCTCCAACTTTGTATTTTTCGACAATTTTTGCCTTATCCTCTTTTTTGCTAGAGGTAATTATTTGTCTTCTAGAAACACAGGCGTTGCCCCTTACTTTGTCTAGTTTAATTAGAGCAAATTTCTGTGGTTCTTGCATTAGGTGTGAAATATCTTTTAAGGGTTTGTCTGAAATTTGTGAACCAGGGCAAAACATTAGAGATCCTGTTTCAATATGTTCAACTATAACTCCTCCACGGCATTTTGATGTTATCTTTCCCATAATTGGATTATTTTTTTCATAAGCTTCAACTAATTTATCCCAACCTTTAATTTTTTGAGCTTTAGCCGCAGAAACTAAAACTTCACCATTTTTATCCTCAATTCGTTCTAATAAAACAGAAATTTTTTCTCCTATTTTTGCTTTTTCAATCATTCCCATACTTTTTAATTCATTTATATCTATTATTGGTTCTGATTTTAGACCTTCACAATGTAAAAAACAAAACTTGTCAGTAACTTTTGCTACAGTACCTTCAATTATTTTACCCTCTACAAGATTTTTATTTTTAGAAAATTGAGAATTTAACAGTTTTTCAAATTCTTTTTCGGCTGGAGTTTTAAGTTCGTTAAAAATTTCCATTAAATTTTTCGTATTTTTTTATCCATAATTTTTTTTATTTTTAAAAAGCATGCTCTTTT
>CEUA01190155.1_pt1 | contig 10308 bp, 7 predicted proteins | sample 361541 | NCBI WGS metagenome assembly CEUA01 (sample SAMEA2623079, study PRJEB7988) | marine metagenome | isolation source: saline water (ENVO:00002010), including
GATGATCAAAAACTTATTATTGAATCATCGCATCTTTTACCAAACTTGACAGCAACAACAGGCAACCTATTATCAGATGAAACGACCACTATAGAGACCTACTATAGAGATGATACCGATGATGGGAGAGCGGTTCTTAAAAGTGAATTAGTTGCAACAGACCCAGTTAATTTACTTTCACCAGTAACATTTATTTGGGGCAAGTATTCAACTAGTAACTACGAATTTACAGATGTTGTTTGCGAAAAACCACTGACTAGTTAATTTGATATAATCGGATCAACATATTAATTGATCTTAAATGGAGCCAGCATGAAAATTATAAAACTATCCATTTTACTCCTACCATTATCAATCATTGGATATGCAGTTAATGCTCACCATGCAGCTACAGCTACATTTGATGTTGATTTAGATATGGAGATCGAGGGCTATGTTAAAGAGTTTAGTTTTAGAAACCCACACATAACCATTAAACTTGATGTGACTAATGAAGATGGTGTTGTTCAGGAGTGGACAGCAAGCGCTCCAGCTGTTGCTGGTTTTAGACGTTGGGGTTGGACTGCAGAGATGATTCAGCCAGGTCAGTATGTGAGGCTTGTAGGAAGAAAAGCTCGTCATGGGGGGCCAATGATTTTAATTGAGAATCCAGATATTAATGGAGGAAGGTTGCTTGAAATCAATCCAGATGATGGATCTCTTGTTCGAGTCTTAGAGGGGCCAGCACCAGATCAAACTCCTGATGTAGAAATACCTCCATTAAAATTAAGCAATGGTTTACCTAATCTTAATGGAACTTATTTGGCAATAGCAGGAGGCTCTGATTTGAATGTTAGAAGTAATCCTCAATTTACAGATGTTGGCCAATCTTTGCATGACTCTTGGGACCCTACACAAGACCCTGCTTACACTGAATGTGCAGTCCAGGGAACAAGTCGTGTGATAGATGCTATTCAATCAGTCAGGGTTACTCAGAGAGAGGACTATGTAATTATTGCTCAGGAAACTAATAATTCACAACGTCTTATTTATCTTGATGGCAGAGGACCAAGTAGCAATATGCATACTGCTATTGGACATTCAACTGGTTATTATGATGGAGACGCCTTTGTTGTAGAAACAAGTCATTTGCTCGCCGGTCCTGTAAATGGACGTGGTAATATATTAAGTGATCAAACTACTATAGTTGAAAGGTATACCCGTTCAGATGATGCTAATAATTCAGGACTTGCAGTTGATATTACTTATAACGACCCAATAAACCTTAAAGCGCCATGGAAAGGCGGTTGGCGAAAATTAAGAATCAATGATTATAAGTTTGCTGAAACACAGTGTTATCTTCCAGTAAGAGGATAGTTAGATATTGTCTGAAAAACTCTTAACATTTTCTTCATATTCAGGAAAATAATTTGAGATAATTGATAGATCAAACGATCTCATAATTGATGTATTTGGTTCTCTTTCTAGTAAAAATCTAAATGAAAACTCTATTAGTTTTTCTTTAGATAAAGCATTACCTGCTAGCCTTTGTAAATCTCTATCAGTTATTGTAACGATATGTGATGTTGGTGAACTTGATTTAACTGTAACATCGTACTTATCAGGCGTAATTCTATTTACAGATATTTTTGATGAAGCCATTCAGCTAAATAAATGAATAAAGCAACTCACGCATACGATCCCTAGTTTTTTGATCAGGCAACTCACCAAATCCTGCTTCCATATTGTCAATGACATGACTGACTTTTCCAGTCTCTGTAACAACAGATGTTATAGCAGGGTCAGATATAATCCATTTTAAAGCGAATTGTGCCCATGAGTTAATATTATATTCTTCTAGCCACTCAGGTATTTCTTTACCAGCAGTAATGGCAAAATAAGCACCATCTTCAAGCGCTTTAAATGCTTCTGCAGCAATTACTGCAATGCCGCTATCTTGAGCAAGAGGCGTAATTCTGTCACCTGGCCATGGCTGGGTCATTGAGTAGCCAGTCATTATAATATCTGGATTTTCTTCATTCATGAATTTTTCTAACTTTTCATAAGCTTCAAATCTAGATGTTCTTGGAACCATTGAAACACCAATATAACGAACAAGCCCTTTTTCTTTCCAGTCCTTTAGCATTGGCCATTGGATATCTAATTGCCTCATGTTATGAAGAAGTAGGGCATCAATAGGACGCTTATTGAGGTTATCAACTGCTATTTCTAGATGTTTTTGACTAGCCTCTTTACCATTTACTGTACTTTTGCTAATAAGAAATAAATCATCTTTAACACCCATGTCATTAATGATATCTCCTATGATTGGTGGGTTAGGTCTGAAGAATGCTGGGGTATCCATAACTGAACCACCCATTTCAATCATTGCATTAACCAATGCTATTGGAAGATCTTTACCTTCTGGGGGTATATTAACAAATTCTGCTGGTGCTCCTAAACCAATAACTGGAAGATATTCATTAGTTCCTGGAATGGGGCGAGAGAGCATTTTTGATTGCTGAGCAAGCCCTTTAAGTGGTAATGAAGCTGTTGCTGCAAGTGCTGCAGTATATTTAAGAGCATCCCGACGATTCATTATTACTCCATATAAATATGAGATTTATTATGCTACATTAGCTCCAAATTTAATCAAAGAAAAATATTTATTAAATGAGCTCTTTTTTATTAAAAATTCTTCTACTATTTATTGCTTTATTTAGTTTTAGTCTTTCTTTTAGTGCTCCTAATATTGTATTGATGGTTTCTGATGATCAAGGTTGGGATGGCTTATCAGTTAAGATGCATCCTAATATGGATAATTCAAAAAGCGATCTATACTATACGCCAAGATTAGAAGAATTAGCTGAGGAAGGTATGCGTTTTTCAGCTTTTTATTCGCCGAGCACGGTTTGCGCCCCAACAAGGATTAGTTTACAAACTGGTATTAGTCCTGCAAAAAACAAGTGGACAAAAGCAGCAAGGGCCATGACTGCAGATATGAACTTTCCTATGATTCCCATCCAACATAGACGAGCAATACTTGAAGAAGAAATAACAATTGGCGAGATAATGCAATCAGCAGGTTATAAAACTGCTCATTATGGTAAGTGGCATATATCAGGAGGAGGTCCTCAATTGCATGGCTATACAGAAAGTGATGGTGATACTAGTAATGGTAATGCGATAGATAATAGCAATCCTGATAACCCCTTAGATGTTTATGGGATGTCTAAAAGAGCATTAGATTTTATGAGAAGATCAAGTGATGAAGGAAAACCGTTTTTTGTTCAAATATCTTATTACCCTTTACATGAGGAACAAGAAGCATCACCAGCTACATTATCGAGAGTAAAGAGAAGACCGGTTGGTAAAATTCATCATGATTATACAGTTGCAGCGATTACTGAAGATCTTGATTCTGGTGTTGGAGTTTTATTAGACGGTCTTGATGAATTAGACCTTATTGATAATACTTATATTATTTATATGGGTGATAATGGGCAAAGAGCTTATGAGCATAATATTAACTGCTCTGTTGAAGAGGTTTGTGTTAATAGAGAGAAAAATGCAGCTCTTCTTGGTGCTAAAGGCAATGTTTCTGAAGGAGGAATAAGAGTTCCGTTTATTATTAAAGGCCCTGGTATAAATAAAAATTCTTGGTCACATACTCAAGTAGTTGGTTATGACCTATTCCCAACCTTTGCTGAATGGGCGGGAATAGATAAAGATGATTTACCTGATGCTATAGAAGGGGGAAGCATTAATTCGATACTTAAAAATAACGGATCTGGTCAAGTTGAAAGAATTAAGGAAGAGTTAGTTTTTCACTTTCCTCATTACCAAGACGGTTCACCACAGTCAGCCATTTTCCTCGATAACTATAAACTCATTAAATATTACGAAATTAATAAGTCTGTTTTATTTAATATTACTGAAGACATAGGTGAAAAAAATAACTTAGCTTTAGACTTGCCAGATATAGCTATAAATCTTGAAGATAGGCTTAACAGATATTTAAAAAGTATTAATGCCGATATTCCTATTATTAATAAAAACTATGATGCATCAATACCAAGAGTTCCGACTATAAACAGAAATGGTCGTGAGGTACACTATAACCCAATGGTAGAAATTAATAGAATTTATTATCCAGGTAACTAAACATGACTAAATTATTCCCATTAGTATTATTATTTATGTTGAGCAGTTGCACATCAACTACTAGTTTTGTTGCTTCTCCTGATGAGAGAAGACCTAATTTCTTACTAATAACAACAGATGATATGGGCTATACAGATTTAGGAGCCTTTGGTGGCCATGATATCCCAACTCCTAATTTGGATGCTTTGGCAATGGAAGGCATTAGACTTACCAATTTTCATGCTAATGTAAGTTGTGCACCTACAAGGGCAATGTTACTTAGCGGCACAGGCAATCATGAAGCTGGAATGGGCTCTCAACAAGCATTAGATATATTTGCAGGCAAACAAGGTTATGAGGCTCATATTAGTTATAGAGTTGCGACTATACCAGAGAGGTTGCTTGCTAATGGTTACCATACTTATATGTCTGGTAAGTGGCACTTAGCATCAGAAGATGATTTAGGAACTTTGCCAGGCAATAGAGGTTTCGAGAGAAGTTTTGCGTTAATGCCTGGAGGATTTGATCATTATAAACTCCTTCCGGGTGAAGATGTTCCAAGCGTAGGCAGAGGGGTGTCTCCAGTTCCCTATTCTGAAGACGGAAAGATGCTGGATCACGATGACATACCAGATGATTTTTATTCTACAACAGCTTATGTTGATAAGATGATTGATTATATAAAATCAAACGAATCTGATGGAAAGCCATTTTTTGCATGGCTAGCACCTACAGCTCCCCATTGGCCATTGCAGTTACTACCAGACTGGAAAGATAAATTTACCGGTTTGTATGAGGATGGCTATGAAGTTTTATGCAATCAGAGACAGCAATGGGCTTTATTGGCAGGCGTTCTTCCAGATGGACCAGACTTAGGAGAATGTCCGGAAATTGCAGAACCTTGGGATGAAATATCAGAAGATGATCGGAATCTGCATCGAAGAACCATGGAGCTTTATGCGGCAATGGTTGCTCATCTCGATAGCGAAATAGGTAGATTATTATCTTATCTAGAAGAATCAGGGCAACTAGATAATACATATATAATCTATCATAATGATAATGGTCCTGATGCTGGACCAATGTTTGATCATAGGAGTCAATTATCTAGGTTTGATAATTCTTTAGAGAACTTAGGAAATAGAAATAGCTGGGTTAATAATGATCAGGGTTGGGCAGACGCTCTTTCAGCTCCTTATAGAAGAGATAAAGGAAGTCTCTATGAGGGCGGTATTAGAGTTGCTGCATTTATAAGGCCTCCTAACTCAGAAGCATCTGGAAGAGTCAGTAATTCTATGTTAACAGTAATGGATGTTCTTCCAACGATGTTAGATTTAGCTGATGTTGATGAATCCATTGTTAACTCAAGCGGACAAAAAGTTCTACCAATTAGGGGAAAGTCGTTTGCTAGTTTATTGCATAACACTGATTCTCAGGTTCATTCTAATGATGAATACATTGCACTAGATCATGCTGGTCATAGCTGGTTAACAGAAGGGGATTGGAAAATATTGCGCGTTGCCACTGAAGAAGATTGGCAACTATATAACGTTAGTAATGACCCTAGAGAGTTAGACAATCTAGCAACCACACACAAAGATAAACTACTAGATTTAGTTCAAAAGTTTCAGTCGCACGCTAATCAGATCGGCATAATTAAGAGGTAACCTCAATGCATAAAAGATATTTAATATTTTTATTTATTCAATTTTTTTCAGTTTCAGCTTTTTCTGATAATTGTAGTCTTGAGTATATAGAATCACTAATTTCTAATTCTATTTATGGTGTGACATTAGATAAAGTTGAAGAAGGTAATTTGCCAGCAGATCATTGCTTATTAGAGGGTAATATTGCTAATGCAGAAAATTCTTTGAGCAACATTAAATTTCGATATAGATTACCATTAAACGGCTCATGGAATAATAAATTCTTAGTTGGCGGTAATGGCGGTATGGGTGGTCTTTTTCAAGGAAATGAAAGGTTAGTAGGCGCATTAGAAAGTGGCTATGCTGTTGCACAAACAGATACTGGTCACAGCAATACAGATAAAGAGTGGCTAATAACTACTAATGAAAAGGGACAAGTTCTTGCAAATTCTGTGGCTATTGAGGATTTTGGTCACCGCTCAATACATCTATTAACTACCGTAGGAAAGCAGTTAATAGATATTTATTATTCAGATGATCTAGATAAGTCGTATTATTTGGGCTGTTCTCAAGGGGGACGCCAAGGCCTCCAAGCTATGCAAATGCATCCTAGTGACTTTGATGGAATTATAGCTGGCGCTCCTGTTTTTAATTTAACTCGTCAGAATATGGCTCAGGTCTGGTACCAGCAAAAATTAAACAATTTAGAAAGAGAGGATAAGTTACTTACTGTTGACCAGCTGAATTATATCTATGATTCAGTTTTAAATAGTTGCGATCTAAATGATGGTATTAGCGATGGCATTATCAATAATCCACTTCATTGTTCTTTTGATACAAGCCAACTAATTTGCTCTAACTCTGATTCTAATTTTTGCTTATCACAGAAACAGTATGAATTTGTAGAAGATATTTATAAAGGTCCAATATCTTTAAATGGACAACAGATTGCTCCCGGCAGGATGAAGGGAAGCGAAGGGAGAGCTCTCCCTGGAGTCTTTGGGATAAGCTGGGCTGATCTAACAAGAGCAAATTCATCACCAATTGTCCCAACTTTAAAGTTAGCTTGGTATCAGGATCCTAGTATAAATATTCTTGAAGAGTTTGATATTAATGATAGAGATAGTGTTGATTTTATCGAGGGAACGCTCTATAGCAGAAAAACTCAAGCTATTAATCCTAATGTCTCACCATTTATTCAATCTGGAGGCAAGGCTATTTTATTTCATGGCTGGGCTGATCCAGGTGTACCTGCATTAGCAACGGTAGATTTTTATAAATCAATGAACGATTCGCTAATTGCGATGACCTCTTCTGAAGACATAAGAACTAATATTAGACTTTTTATGGGCCCTTCAATGGGTCATTGTGGTGGAGGTGATGGACCAAATGATTGGGTTCAGCCATTATTGGATGCATTAGATCAATGGGTAGTTAACGATGAAGCTCCTGATTCAATAAATGTGACAAATAAAGAGAGGCAAATTTCTATGCCTTGGTGTCCTTATCCTGAAGAAGCCAAAGTTAAAGCTGGTGATTTAGATACATCAAAGGCTGATAGTTTCTTCTGCTCAATTACAAACTAATTATTTTTGATCATGGATTTTCATGAGCTGTTACGTTAAAAATTTAATTTTACTAACTGCATTTTTTATTTTAGGAAATGCTATAGGCGAAGATTTGCAGCCTAATATTATAATCATTATGACTGATGACCAGGGATATCCAGAGCTATCTTTTCATGGCAATCCTATATTACAAACTCCACATTTAGATAATTTGGCTAGTAAGGGACTTCGCTTTAGTGATTTCCACTCTTCACCAATGTGTGCACCAACTCGGGGACAATTGCTAACTGGCTTAGATGCTGCTCGGAATGGATTAATAAATGTAAGTGCTGGTCGAGCATTGCTAAGACCAGAAATTCCTACTATGGCAGATCTATTTAAAAATGCAGGATGGGCAACAGGAATTTATGGAAAATGGCACATGGGGGCAAACTATCCTTTTAGACCAGAAGATAGGGGATTTCAAGATACCGTCTGGTTTCCTTCTTCTCATATTGGCTCCATACCTGACTACTGGGGTAACGACTATTTTGATGATACATATATCAATAATGGTGATCTGAGGTTATTTGAGGGATATACCACAGACATTTTTTTCAATGAAGCTATGCGATTTATAAAGCAATCAGCAGATGACGGGAAACCCTTCTTGGCATACATATCAACAGCCACTCCCCATGCACCACTTATTGCCAAAGATGAAGATAAGGCCGAGATTAACAAGGTATTAGCTAAACCACAGTTTGATGAAATGGATATTGGTTTAAAAGATAGACTAAGTAGTTACCTTGGTATGATTCGAAATATTGATACAAATGTAGGTAAGCTTGTTAGCTTCCTAGAAGAAGAGGAGTTGAGAGACAATACAATTTTAGTTTTTATGACAGACAATGGAAGCATTCTTGGGCATCGATATTATAATGCTGGGATGCGTGGCATGAAGACAGAGCTCTGGGATGGCGGCCATCGTGTACCATTGTTTATCAGCTGGCCAAATGGTAATTTTATGGAGCCTAAAGAAATTACTGGCTTAGCTCAAATGCAGGACATTCTTCCAACACTTCTAGATCTATCAGACATTGAGTCAAATCTACAATTTGATGGAATAAGCCTAGCAAACGTTTTAAGAGGGGATGATGATATATCTGAAGATCGAATGCTAATTCTCAATTATAGTCGTATGCCGGGTTTCATTAATTATCCAGCACCTTATGGTCAGACAGTTCTACGAAGAGATGGCGCTGCAGTTTTATGGAAAACATGGAGGTTATTAGAAGACCGTGTACTCTTTGATTTAGACTCTGATCCTTTGCAGCAAACTAATGTAATCAATGAAAACCCAGAAGTTCTTAGTATGATGCGTGATTATCTATATCGCTCGTGGAACGAGGTGGAGCCAATCGTAAACGAGATTCAGCGAGTCATCATTGGTAGCGATCATGAAAATCCATCAAAGCTAAGCGCTACTGAGTGGATTGATGTTTTCGTAGACCAGCAATCACAAGTTGAAGTTGGTGTAGAAAAGAGTGGTTACTGGATGCTTGATGTTGCTGAAACTGGTATCTATGAGTTTGAACTAAGGCGTTGGCCTCTTGAGCTAGATCGTCCAATCACTTATGGCAGAGATGGTGGCCCAGAAGGACAAGGAGCTCTCCCTATTACTCATGCAAGCCTTTATATAAGTGATTATCAACATCTACCTATTGATGAAAAAAAACCTTATAGTTTTGAGGGTTTAACGGTTGAATTAGCACCTGATGATACAGCGGCTACTTTTATACTCCCTCTCGAGAAAGGCCCAATTGCTTTGCATACCTGGTTCCGGGGAGGACCCATAACCGCAGAAAGTCGAGATGCAATAATGGGTTATGATACTGTTCTTAGTGCCTACTATGTATATGTTACAAGGAAATAATACAACTCAAGAAAACAATATAACGACCTTATTCTATGTGAATTATTTTAGTTTTAACTTGCATAGTTTTATCGTAGCTAGTCCAAGCTATAAATAGCTTATTATCATAATATTCTATCTTAGGAAAATCTGATGGCCCTAGACCAATTTCTTTATAAATAATAAATGGGCTACTAGAATTATTTGTATTAATTTCTTTAACTTTTAAAGCTAAAGCATTGTTATCGTTAGATAACCAAGTTACAAAAATTTTATTATTATCAGTTATTACTACATCTGTATGCCCATAAACATCTGTGGCATCAACAAGAACAAGCTCCTCAAAGCTCTGTCCATAATCATAAGAAACTTTAGATAAAATTTTACCTGAATTATCTGATCCATCGTACCAAGAGACTGCTAGAATATTGTCTTTTGATGCTATTGATGGCCCATTAATGGGACATGCGTCAATCTGCCAGTTATCATTATTAAGAGTAGTTACATCTGACCAGGCATTATTGAGATAAGATCTAATAGCAATGTCTCTAATTTCTGAGTTATTTCTATTTCTATATACTAAATAATTTACATCCTTTGATCTTGCTATGTCCGTTTGACAGCAATCACATACAAAACTATCAATCATTTCTTCTAACAGACGATCGCCTTTACTATTAAACTTAGCAAATCTAATTTGACTACCAAGCTTTTTGCCCTCTGATGAAACAAAATCAAACTCTCCATTATAGAAATAGTCTCTTCCATCTATCCAGATTACACCTAAATCATTTTTATCAGTAAATAATGAGACAAATCCGTGTTCTGTAGGAGTTGTATCGGTATTTAACTTAAATGGGGGATTCCAAGTCATCCCACCATCATTTGAAATTGATATTGCGATATCATAACCATAGCTACCGATTTGATATATTGGCCAACTAGAAGCCCAAAAATCCTCATTTATCTGCCTAACGTTGGGAATATCAGCCCAGTTGGGCATAACGTTTTGAGCTACTTTGGTAGGCTCGCCCCATACATTTTCTTCAAATATTGAGAAATAAAGAGATTCACTATC
>CEUA01234260.1_pt1 | contig 10293 bp, 8 predicted proteins | sample 361541 | NCBI WGS metagenome assembly CEUA01 (sample SAMEA2623079, study PRJEB7988) | marine metagenome | isolation source: saline water (ENVO:00002010), including
ATGTCGCCGAAATCACTGAAAAACTTTTCGACCAGAGGGATATTTTCGTCAGCAACTATTCGCACCGGGGGATACCATCAGAATCAACCAGCCGCCATTGTGGCAAGTGTTTCGCGCGAAGACAATCACCCCTGATAACCGTTAAAAATAACCCCCAAGAACACCATAACCATGATGAATACTGCGTATCAGAACGGCAAATGAAGTCTGCCCTCAAAATTCCGGTATACTCCATGATGACTAAAAGAGGGTGATAACGTTCGGGGTGATTCCGTTCACTCTGAGTGTTTGCTCACGGACATAACTGCATAGTAGCAGCGTTGCAGCCAGCTAAGGATGCAAATCACCTTAAGTGCGATGCAGTTGCTTAACCAAGGCTTTGAGAGGGCGTACATGAGTTTATATTCAGAATACCTGAAAGAAATTGAAGTTCGTAAGAACGAGCTGGGGTTGCACCCTAAGCCGATTGACAGTGCAGAGCTGCTGTCAGAGATCATCGAACAGATCAAAGATGTTAACAATGAGTACCGCAAAGACTCACTGAACTTCTTCATCTACAACACACTTCCGGGTACGACTCCTGCGGCTGGCGTTAAAGCTAAGTTCCTGAAAGAGATCATTCTGGGTCAGGCATCTGTAGAAGAAATCAGCCAGGAGTTCGCCTTCGAACTGCTGTCTCACATGAGTGGCGGCCCATCTATCGAAGTGCTGCTGGATCTGGCTCTGGGCGACGACGCTGGCATCGCCAAAGCCGCTGCAGACGTTCTGAAAACTCAGGTATTCCTGTACGAAGCTGACACCGAGCGTCTGGCTGCTGCCTACAAAGCTGGCAACGCCATCGCTAAAGACATTCTGGAAAGCTACGCCAAAGCAGAATTCTTCACCAAGCTGGCCGATATCCCAGAAAAAATTAAGGTCATCACCTACATCGCTGCTGAAGGTGACATCTCTACTGACCTGCTGTCTCCAGGCAACCAGTCTCACTCCCGTGCTGACCGTGAACTGCACGGCCTGTGCATGATTTCTCCTGAAGCTCAGCAGGAAATCAAAAAGATGGGCGAAGACAACCCAGACGCCAAAGTGATGCTGATCGCTGAGAAAGGCACCATGGGTGTGGGTTCTTCCCGTATGTCTGGTGTGAACAACGTGGCACTGTGGGCGGGTGAAAAAACCTCTCCGTACATCCCGTTCATCAACAACCGCCCTGTGGTTGCGGGTACTAACGGTATCGCACCTATCTTCCTGACTACCGTAGGCGTGACCGGCGGTATCGGTCTGGACCTGAAAAACTGGGTACAGAAAAAAGACGAAAACGGTAACATCGTACGTGACGCTAACGGCGACCCAGTACTGGAAGAAAAATTCTCTGTTAAGACCGGTACGGTTCTGACCATCGACACCAAAGCCAAGAAGCTGCTCGACAGCGAAGGCAACGTGCTGGTTGACGTAGCATCTGCGTTCACCCCACAGAAAGTGGAATTCATGAAAGCTGGCGGTTCTTACGCGGTAACCTTCGGTAAGAAGATTCAGACTTTCGCTGCTGAAACTCTGGGTATTGAAGCACCGGTTGTTTACGCTGCGTCTAAAGAAATCTCTCACGAAGGCCAGGGCCTGACGGCTGTTGAGAAGATCTTCAACCGCAACGCCGTTGGTGTAACGTCTAAGACGCCACTGCACGCCGGTTCTGACGTTCGCGTTAAAGTGAACATCGTAGGTTCTCAGGACACCACGGGTCCTATGACCTGTCAGGAACTGGAATCCATGGCAGCTTCTACCATCTCCCCAAGCGTTGATGGTGCGTTCCAGTCTGGCTGTCACACTGCATCCGTATGGGATAAGAAAGCCAAGGCCAACACGCCTAAGCTGATGGCGTTCATGAACGCATTCGGTGTAATCACTGCACGTGACCCGAAAGGCGTTTACCACTCCATGACCGACGTAATCCACAAAGTACTGAACGACATTACTGTGGACGACCGCGCGATCATCATCGGTGGTGACTCTCACACCCGTATGTCCAAAGGTGTCGCGTTCGGTGCTGACTCCGGTACCGTTGCGATCGCACTGGCCACGGGTGAAGCAGCAATGCCAATCCCAGAGTCTGTGAAAGTAACCTTCAAAGGCCACATGAAGCCGCACATGGACTTCCGTGACATCGTACACGCGACTCAGGCGCAGATGCTGAAGCAGTTCAGCGGCGAAAACGTCTTCCAGGGTCGTGTCATCGAAGTACAGATCGGTACCCTGCTGGCTGACCAGGCCTTCACCTTCACCGACTGGACTGCAGAAATGAAAGCTAAGGCTTCTATCTGTATCTCTACCGATGAAACTCTGATCCAGTCTCTGGAACTGGCTAAGTCCCGTATCCAGATCATGATCAACAAAGGCATGGACAACGAAGCTGGCATGCTGCAGAAGCTGATCGGCCTGGCCGACAAGCGTATCGCTGAAGTGAAATCCGGCGAAGCACCTGCTCTGGCTCCGGATGACAACGCTAAGTACTACGCCGAAGTGGTTGTTGACCTCGACGCCATCGACGAGCCGATGATTGCTGACCCAGACGTTAACAACGAAGACGTATCCAAGCGTTACACCCACGACGTGATCCGTCCGGCTTCTTACTACGATGGCCGTAAAGTTGACCTGGGCTTCGTTGGTTCCTGTATGGTTCACAAAGGTGACATGCAGATCATCGCTGCGATGCTGCGTAACCTGGAGAAGAACGGCCCTATCACGTTCAAGGCTCCACTGGTTGTTGCACCACCAACGTACAACATCGTTGACGAGCTGAAAGCTGAAGGCGACTGGGACATCCTGGCGAAATACGCTGGCTTCGTATTCGATGACGCGCATCCAAAAGAAGCGGCACGTACCAAGTACGACAACATCCTGTACCTGGAGCGTCCTGGATGTAACCTGTGTATGGGTAACCAGGAAAAAGCCGAAGCCGGTGACACCGTTCTGGCAACCTCTACCCGTCTGTTCCAGGGCCGTGTAGTAGAAGACAGCGCTGAGAAGAAAGGTGAGTCTCTGCTGGGCTCTACCCCAATGGTTGTTCTGGCTACTATCCTGGGTCGCTTCCCGACTCTGGAAGAGTACAAAGCAGCCGTTGAAGGTATCAACCTGACTTCTTTCGCACCACCATCGAAAGACCTGGCTCGCCCAGCGATCCCTCTGAAAGCTGTTTAATTAATAGCTTCTGAGGCGATTAGCCCACTGCCCTGACGTTCGCGTTGAGGCAGCGGGTTAAGCAAATAAAAAACCGGCACTCGTGAGAGGCGCCGGTTTTTTTGTATCGATCAGAACGTCAGGTATTTTTCGGGGGATTAAAAATCAGACTCTAATTTTCCTATTGCCGATAAATCAAGTAATAGTTAACCTACTAACAGTTCTAAAGGGAAAATAGTCTATCCATGGGAAAAATTGATCTAGCCATCACGGATTATTCTGAATGGGTAGTACGTAACTCCCTCTATTGGATGAGTTCACTTACAGAGTGGAATCTAACAAAGTCAGATACTCATTGGTCTATTCACTTTCTTGCATTGTCGGACGAGCTAGAGTGCGAGTTTCATCGCTTGCTGAACGATTACTCGCTCAGAGAACAGCTGATGATGTCGACGCAAGAAGCGAGAGATGGCATTGCCAACGCAGTTCTTAGAAGTATTGAGGCAAGGCTGTCGGTATGAGGCTTCTACCTTTCAACTTCGAGCCAATCGGTATGGACACCGTATTCATTAGTAACACTGGTGGATTTTCAGAATATCTGAGCCGCGAGTATTTGGGGGAGTTAATTTGCGGAGGATCAACATCAGATGACGACCTAAATCAAAGGCTCCTCTCGAAGCTATTCATAGCGGACACCACAAGCTACACAACCGCCGAGCTTGCTCTAGCATCCAGTACGAGCAAGAGGCTAACATCAGAGCTCCACTTCAATCCCATATTTATGATTGTACCAACTCTTAGGTGCGACCATACATGCTCCTATTGCCAAGTCAGTCGTGCCAATGAAGCCGCACATGGATTTGACTTAGATGTAGAACTTATCCCTAAAATCATCTCTCAAATAAAAGCCCTAGGCAGACCACCTTATAAGATCGAACTTCAAGGCGGTGAGCCCCTGTTGTGCTTCGATGTAATTGAAAATATTTACTTAAATTCAGAGAGAATACTAGGTAATGACTCTTTCGAATTGGTGATAGCTTCAACTCTTTCTTTACTGAATGACGACATTTTAGCTTGGGCGAAAAGTAGAAACGTCCACTTTTCTACATCTCTCGATGGAACAGAAATTGTCCATAACAAGAATCGAATTCTATCGACAAACGACTCTTACATTCGTCTGAAGAAAGGTATCGAGTTAGTTCAAACAACTATTGGCCAAGATAGAGTGTCAACAGTAACAACTGTGACTGGAGAGTTACTAAAGGCTCCTGAAAACATACTTCAAGCCCATTGTGAACTAGGCCTTCCGAATCTATTTGTACGACCTATAAGTCCATACGGATTCGCTAAAAAAGACCAGGATAACGAATACTCTATCCCTCAGTATATGGCTTTCTATGAGAGGCTATTCGATGCGATTTTAGAGCTATGGAAAAGAGGCAAAGCAGTCATTGAGTACTCCGCAGCCATCCACCTCAAAAGGGTATTCAACCCAGGCTTCAATAGCTACTCAGATTTGAAGTCACCAAGCGGCGTATTGCTTAATAGCTTCCTCTTTAACTATGACGGAAGGATCTACGGAAGCGATGAGCTACGTATGATTCAGCGAATCCATAAAGATCAAGACTTCTCACTAGGCCATATAGAAGCCCCTGAAGTCACTAAAACTCTGTACTCACAGATAATCTCAAGCTCCTTTAATCAAGTGTTGCCTGGCTGCAATACTTGCGCTTACCAGCCATTTTGCGGGGCCGACCCTTGTAATGAAATCAGTCTTCAAGGTGAGTATATAGGGGATAAGACTCGCTCAAGATTTTGTAGCTACCACAAGGAAATGTTTACTTTCCTACTGAATCGCTGGTTCAGGTGTAGCGAAAGTCAGTCCATGCTAAAGGAGTGGCTCTATGCTTAATACTACACGTGAAGATAAGTTCACTATCCCATCGTTGGCTGAACTTCCAAGTGGCTACTACATTTTGCAGAACAGTTCACATGCAAAACTAAACACTAGAGGACTGCTAGAGAATATCATCGTCACTGATGAAATAGACTATATCTCAGAAGAGATTCCAGCGTTCTACCATCCAGAGGCCCCATCATTCTTCACTAGCGGTGATATAGCATTCATTTCATCTAAAGGGGTTCTACGCGTAGTACTATCCAAGCTAGCAAATCACAATACGCTCCTAGTAACGGAGAGATGTGACAACCTTTGTCTCTTTTGCTCTCAACCTCCAAAAGACCGAGATGACAGCTGGCTACTAAAACAAGCAGCTATGGCAGCCTTAGAATTTGATTCAAAAGATTGCCTTGGAATCAGCGGTGGAGAGCCCCTGCTATACGGAGACTCCTTTTTAAACTTTCTTGATGTCTTGATTGAGAATAAAAATGAGAAACCGCTACATGTTCTAACTAATGGAAGAAAGCTCGCAAACACAGAGTTTGCTAAAGCACTTGCCGAAAGAAGCAAAAGCCTAAATATAACCTATGGAATACCCCTATATTCATCCATAGCCAGTATTCATGATCTACTTGTAGGTTCTGTCGGGGCCTTCAACGATACTTTAAAAGGTTTGGTCAACGCAGGAAATCTAGGCATCAACATTGAGTTAAGGATCATTCCGACCAAAGATAATATTGATACTCTTCCTCAAACTGTTGAGCTAGTCAGCAGGTGCATATCTAACGTATCGCAATTCTCGATTATGAATTTAGAGCCTACAGGGTGGGCTAAATACAACTGGGAAGCACTATACGTTAACCCACAAATGTACCTATCAATGTTAGAAGAAGCCGTAGATGCCGCTCATCGAGCAAACATTCCAGCGTACTTGTTCAACTACCCTATCTGTCATATATCAGACCGTCTTGAGCCACTAGCGCTGAAATCAATCTCTGACTGGAAAAACTACTATCCAGACGAGTGCCAATCCTGTACAAAAAGAGACCAATGCACAGGATTCTTTACCTCATCTAAAGGAACATTCCACCAAAATCCAAGGAGGATTGTATGAAAAAACGTCTAAGCCTTGCTGCTCTGCTTCCAGGTTTTCTTTCACTTAATAGTTCAGAAACACTGGCAAATACCGAGCCTTCCCCTAACTATTCAGATCTAGACGATGTAGTGATCGCCCCTTTAAATGCGGCAACTCCCATATACCTAGCAGGTCATCGCAGCCATTCATCTCATAGCAGCCACAGTTCACATAGATCAAGCTCAGGGGGTGGAAGTTATACGCCGTCATATCCGACATACACTCCACCAGCCAAACGATCAGAACCTCTCAGCCAACCTTCGAATCCTTCATATACATCTCCTACTCAAAAGAAGAAGGAAAAAGACCTCAATAACCTTGAAACAGTCATAATGCGAGTACAGCTCGCACTCAAAATCGAAGGCTATTACATGGGTTCAATTGACGGAAAGATGGGACCGATGACCAGGGACGCAATCAATAAATACAGAAAAGATCAGTTCCTGCCTGCAGCAGTGGGAATAGATGCTCGCCTTCTCAATGCGCTTGGAATCGCAGCACCATGATACTAAAAGCTTACAGAGTTTTAGTAATGCTGTTTTGCGTAGCTTGGCTGACGAAACAAGTTATTCTCCCTAGCTATGGATACTTGGCCTACAAAAATTCGTTCATGGAGCTATCTTCTAAATGTGGTACGGCTATGGATGAGTCTTGGTTTATTTCCAAGTCTGGTCAGCAGGAGATAGTGAAATCCGCAGAAGTACACCTGATGATTTGCCATGAGTATGACAAAGTCAGGAAAACCATGCTTTCTCTAGGTGTTTCTGAAAATATTCTGGCATTCCTGGGCCTAGAAGCACTAGAGATACACCAAAGAACTGTTTCAGAAATCGCTGACCCACACCGCTTCACAGAACGGTGACCACATGTTAGCTACAACCACCCACATAAATAGAATATGAAGCCGCTCCTCTACTGGCTACTACTACTTGCTTCATTTAAAGCTTTCGGTATAGATACAGATCAGCAGCTAGATCTGATTATCAAGCTATACGGTCTATCATCTTCACCTGCTTCATGCCAGCCAAAGCCACTCTCTTCTGAAAAGGCCCCGCTATTGGAAGCAGGAGAAATCTTATTCAATAGCAGCATACTGAGTGGTGACAACGATAGCTCATGTTCAGTCTGTCACCTCAATGACAAGCATTTAACAGATGGCCTACCAATAGCAGCTGGTATAGGTCGTGACACAGCTCACGACAACTCCATCACATCAAGCACTGTTTTAGTTCCTAGAAATGCTTTCACGCTATTTGGAAGGAACTCTTCAGAATTCAATACGTTCTTTTGGGACGGAAAGGTATTAGAACGAGATGGTGAGATTTATTCTCCGATTGGGAATGGGTACAAACTGGGGTTTGAGTCAGCGTTAGCTGTAGCCGCCATTTTACCCTTACTAGCACGTGATGAATTCTTAGGAAAACAGAGTTACTTCGATTCTACTGTTCACTTCGACTCAATTAACAAACAATACTATGACTCTAAGTTCCAAGCAGCGAATGGGGTAATTAGTAATATCCTTGCGAACCATAATGATGTGAATATAAATGCACTCAAAGCTGCATTCACAAAGGCTGAAATCTACTCCCCTACTCTTGCTGATGTGGGTAATGCGTTAGCGGCATTCATTGGCAAACTGAATGACGCATGTTCAAGCTCCTCATGGGAGAGCTACATACAAGGCAGTACAGATGCGTTGTCAGAAGAGCAAAAACGTGGGGCCATCATTTTCTTCGGGAAAGGTCGCTGTTCCGGCTGTCATACAACCAATCTATTTAGTGACTTACAGTACCATTCACTAGGGGTTCCTCAAGGTCAATTCGGCCCATACATCCACAGTCAAGACGTCGGACGAGCTGGAGTGACTTATCTCCCTGAGGATAGGTACAAGTTCCGCACTCCCCCACTGATTGGAGTTTCACGCACAGCCCCTTACGGACACAACGGTATGTTTTCAGGGCTGAGAGATATTGTTCAATTCCACATAAACCCAATCCCATTCCTCTCTACCTACCAATGGTCTGGAGAGAGGGAGAGACTTACATATGGGAAACTGCTCTCGTCACGCAGCCCAATGCTCGGTTATATAACAATTGAAAGCGAAGAAGAGCTAGATTCCTTAATCGCATACTTGGAAGCTCTATGACCTCACAGTGTATGGCCAAATTAACTATGCCACTGCAGCTCATCCTTCTGATTGTTCTGCAAAACTCCACACTGCAGAGGAGACTCTCTCAGAAAAACGCACACGCCTGTTCATTCGGTTTTTTTGCGCATGTAAGCCTACTGCCTGTTTACCTTCCGCATTGGCCCTGTTGCGCAGATCATCTGCGTCATTAGTAGCATAAAACCATCTTTACATTCTAAGTATAAAATGCTGGTTTTGTACTCATTTGAAGAAACAAAACATCAATATCAATGACCATACTATCGGTTCACAGAGACTGCCTTACCGGCCACTTTTCGTGCCGGTTGTTTTTTCTGCGGCTTCATCCGTCGACAGTCTCTTATCTCAAGCTATGCAGCACAGTAGGCTGTGACTTGGATTGCTCAAGATTGTATACAATCCAGCCTAACCGGCGCTGACCTTTCCCCCAAATTCCGCACCATGAATTCGATGAGATTTCCCGCTAACCTAGCACGATGGAGATCTCGATATGAAGAAGACGCGATACACCGAAGAACAGATCATTGGCGCCATCAAGGAGCATGAAGCCGGAGCCAAGGTCGACGATATTTGCCGCAAGCTCAGCATATCCAGCGGCACGTTCTACAACTGGCGTAGCAAGTACGCTGGCTTGGAGGTGAACGAAGCCAAGCGCTTGCGCGAGCTGGAATCAGAGAACAACAAGCTCAAAAAGCTGTTGGCAGACAAGCTGCTCGAAGTTGAAGCGATGAAGGACGTGCTCTCAAAAAAGTGGTGACGCCTGCAGGCCGAAAGACAGCCGCCCGGCACTTGATTGAGCAGCATCGAATCAGTGAACGGAGCGCCTGCCAGCTTGTAGGCATTTCTCGTAGCGCGTTTCGGTATCAAGCCCGGGCTAGGAACGACCACGTCTTGAGAGAGCGGCTCAGAGAGCTTGCTGCGCAGCAGTCTGCCTATGGCTACCTGTTTTTGCACAGCTTGCTGAAGACCGAGGGCTTGGTGATCAACCGCAAGCGCACGTATCGGATATATACCGAAGAAAGGCTTCAGGTGCGTACCAAGCGACGTAAGAAGCTACAGCGCCCTCGGCAACCACTCGAAGTTCCTGGGGCCGTCAACGAGCGTTGGTCTATGGACTTTGTTTCTGATCAGTTGGCTAATGGTCGCCGTTTCCGGGTGCTGAACGTGGTGGATGATTTCTCTCGCGAAATGGTTGGACAGTTAGTGGCAGTATCGATCAGCGGGTGCCAGGTAGCGCGCTTCCTGGCGCAGCTTTGCGAGCACAGAGGTCAACCGCGAAAAATAATCTGTGATAACGGTACAGAATTCACCAGCAAGGCGATGTTTTTTTGGAGCAAAGAAACCAGCGTAACTCTGGGCTTCATTCAACCCGGCAAACCTACCCAAAACGCGTTCGTGGAGAGCTTGAATGGGAAATTCCGGAATGAATGTCTGAATCGATCCTGGTTCAGAACGATGGACGAGGCGCGTGTAGAAATCGATTCATGGAGGGAGCATTACAACCATGTTCGACCGCACAGCTCACTAAACTATTTGCCGCCAGTTGAATACGCTCGACGAGCGGCGTAACGTGAGAAATCTCATCGAGCCGGTGGTGCTAATTCAGGGGAAAGGTCAGCGCCTACCAACCTTGATTTAGCCCCTCTTGCCGTTAAAATTGCTGACAATCTTAAGGCATCTGCCACATCCTATTCCTACTAGGTATCCAGCATGACTTCATTCGACCCAACCAGCTCAATCAAGACGCTGCCAGGCACGTCTCATCGTTATCACAGCCTGCCAGACACCGCCGAATGTTTAGGCATCAATCTGGATGAACTGCCCTTCTCTCTGCGCCCTATCCTTGAGGGTATCGCCCGTAACGTCGGCAAAAACGGCATTACCGTTGAGCAGCTGCAGGCGCTGGGTAACTGGCCTGCGCAT
>CEUA01134426.1_pt1 | contig 10265 bp, 9 predicted proteins | sample 361541 | NCBI WGS metagenome assembly CEUA01 (sample SAMEA2623079, study PRJEB7988) | marine metagenome | isolation source: saline water (ENVO:00002010), including
CCCACGAGACACGGGGTCCATATAAATTTCGTAATACCGGTAGGGTGCGCACTGCGCACCACTGAAAACCAGCCAGGCTCCTGCTGAACAATTACCCGTAATAATCAGTCATCCCTCGATAATCATTCATTGGTGCACAGTGTGCACCCTACAATATTTGCAGCTTTCAGGTGTTACCCCGGAATCGATTTGAATTCTGTGATGCCGTGTAGGGTGCGCATTGCGCACCACTAAAAACCTGGCCTGAAACCCATTTCTTTCATACTGATCTGTCTACCAAATGGCACGGCTCCCGAAAAATATGGCATTCTGTCTGGCCGAAAAGGAACCTGTTATGACCTTACAACTTTGCCAGCCCGCACCAGAGCACGAAGCCACATATCGCTCTTATATCACCGAACTCGGTGATGAAAACCGCATCCCGTTTCCGCTGGATTTCGAGCACGCTGATTTCTCGGCCTGGCTTACCCGGGTGGAAAATCTCGCCAACGGTTCTGACGTTCCGGAAGGTTTCGTCCCCAGCACCACCTATTTCCTGATGGATGGTGACGAACTGATCGGCGTCTCCAACCTGCGGCATTATCTTAATGACCGTATCCGCGAGCACGGTGGGCATATCGGCCTTGGCGTAAGACCCTCGTTACGCGGGAAGGGGATTGGCAATCAATTAATGGCGCTGACTATTGTCGAGGCCCGTAAAAAAGGCATCGGTGAAATACATATTCATTGCCTGAAAGAAAACCTGCCATCAGCCAGAACCATCCAGCACAATGGTGGTGAACTGCATTCTGAAGTGATGGAAGGCAGCCATCTGGTACAGCGTTATATCGTCCCTGCGTGAGATGATCACCGAAGCGTATTTCATTACCAGAGAACAGTTGGGTACGCATTGTGCATCATTGAAAACCGGCCAGGCTCTTGCTTAACAATTACCCGCATTAATCACGTCCTCCTTCGATAACCATTCATTGGTGCACAGTGTGCACCCTACAATGCTTGCCTCGTATCAGCTGTTACCACGGAATCGATTTAAATTCTGTGATGCCGTGTAGGCTGCGCATTGCGCACCACACAGCCCTCAGCTTTCCAGACGTATTTCCAGAATCATCAATAACAACTGAGTCGCGTCTAACTCCACGTCATCCTGCGACTTGATCGCAGGATCCACTCAAACCCTAAATGACATGCAAAAAACTGGATCCTGCGATCAAGTCGCAGGATGACAAGAAGTTCTGAAAAAGTAGATCAGAGAAAACCTCATATCTTCTGAAGCTTTTACAAGAAGCGAGTCACTATCCTTCCTGCTGCTGTTTTTCCAGAATCATCAATAACAACTGAGTCGCGTCTAACTCCATGTCATCCTGTGGCTTGACCACAGGATCCACTTAAAACCTAAATGTTAAGAAAAAACTGGATTCCTTGAATCGAAGGCGAGCCCCACAAGCGGCAGGATGACAAGACGTTCTGAAAAAGAAGATCACAGATAACCTCAAATCTTTTGAAGCTGTATGGAAAGCCGGGGTATTAGCCTTCTTGTTGCCGCTTTTCCAGAATCATCAATAACAACTGAGCGGCGGCCTCGGCATCGCACAAAGCTCTGTGATGCGTATCCAGAGACACTTCAAACGTGTGGCACAACGCCGATAACTTGTACGAATCCTGTCCGGGAAAATAACGCCGCATATTCACTACGGTACAGAACTTGGGCATACGCCAGCTTTGGCCCAGTCGCTCGTACTCCTGCTGGATAAAGCCATAATCAAAATTCACGTTGTGGGCGACAAAAATAGCGTCGCCACAGAAGCGTCTGAAGTCATCAGCAATCTCACTGAACACCGGCGCATCACTCACCATGGCGTCTGAAATACCCGTCAGCCGGGTGATGGATGACGGAATATGTCGCTGCGGATTAATCAGCGTCTGAAAACGCTCAACAACGTCACCATTGCAGACTTTCACGGCACCGATTTCCGTAACGCGGTGCTGAGGCTGATTACCCCCAGTGGTTTCAATATCCACCACCACAAACACCTGCCGCGGATCATGGGTGTAGGTCACCCGCAGCAGGCCACAATCAAAACCGGCACTCTCAAGCTGGCGTAGCCGGGTCAGCTGATTGGCGCGCAGGGCATCGCCTTCGGCTTTCACTTCAATAAATCGCAGCTGATCGTCTTTGCAGAGCATCAGGTCCGGGTAGCCATCTTTCATGGCCGGGTAATCTTCGGCCATTAATCTCAGTATTTCAGCGACGGGGCGGCAGTGCGGCGAACTCAGCAGCAGCTTCAGCGCATCCAGTTGCAGCTGATTCCAGCGGAACAGGCCATTACTCTCGCCATGACGGGCAGTGACGGTTTTAAGCAGCGGAACTAAATACTGCCCGTCACTGAGCTGTTCCAGTTTGCGTGAAATACTCTCGGCAAAAATGGCAGTAAAACTGCGGTCCCGCAGGTTAGCCGGAATACGGTCAAACGGTGAATGCACGCTGCGCTCATCTTCAAACAATTCATCCCAGAAGGTCAGGGCAAACAGCGCACGCCACAGCGTGTTTTCGCTGAACCAGGCCTGCCAGCCAAGCTGAGTGTAATGTTTCAGAACGCCATGTTCCGGGCTGGCCCGGTGTAAGTCATCAAGCATCAGGCTGTCACTGTTGCGTAACACCTGAGTCTGTTCACTGACTTTTTCAGCCGTGAATTTCCGGGCGTAAAAATCCCGGGCAAAGTGATACAGGGCATCGTTATTATTACGCGCAATAATGCCTTCCAGCGTTTGCCGCGTGAGTTCTTTGTCGCAGCTGTACAGCAAGCGCAGATGACGCTCCTGCGACTTCGCCAGCGTACAGGCCTGATACACCTGCATGGCGTTATCTGTATCTGCGTTTTTCTCCAGTGCCTGGCCAAACTCCAGCAGGGTTTTATCCGCAAGCCCCTGCACCGATGGGTAGTGCGCAGGCAGACAGGCCAGCACCTCAGTAAAGCGTGCGGCATTGGCCGGATCTTCACGGACGGCACGGCGCAGTTCACTCAGCCGGTAACAGGTTAAAGCCTCGCCCTGATGGCTGAATCTGGGTGAATAGCCCGTCGCCTGGCGCACGGGCATCAGGCCCAGGTCACGCATGGTGAATTGCTTCAGGTCCAACTCCGGGCGGCCAAAATACAGATACAGCAGGTAGGACAGAGCACAGACGCGGTCCTGAACAAACAGGGCTTCAGCCGCAAACGCGTCATCCAGCTGACTGTCCGTCAGCTGTTCTTTAATGGCTTCCAGTACTCTGGCTTTGGGCCAGCTCTTCAGCACACCCGTCAGCGAGGAAGCCAGCACCAGAGACTGCAGCTCCGCCTTGGTCATAGCTGACAGCAGGGCGGGGTAGTCGTGGCGCGACAGACCACGCACAAACCCCCGCTCACTCAGCAACTGCAATGCAGCCCGGGTATCCGTGATCTCATCGTATCTCAGCTCGTCAGGGCGGAAAGCCAGCTTACGGCGGTTCGCCATACGGATGTACAGGCACTGAGCATCACGGTCCAGAGCGCGGAAATCATGGATAAACGCCTTATGCTCCGCCGTCAGCAGCCCGGCTGACAGATCCGCAATATGGCTCAGCATCTCCATAAAGTGATCGTGGTAGTAAAAAGTACCCAGAGTCTGCGAAGTCATGGAGTGCTGATATAGATTGCTGTATGTATGAACAGTATATCCGCGTAGTATGTCAAATCAAAGAATGATTCTTTGAATGTAAGGAATGCAGAATGTGTGGTCTCCGTGGGGTTTACAAACAGTCTTCATAATCAGATAGTTGAAGCCATTAGTCTGAGTGCTGTTACTGAGTAGCTTGTTCAGCGTATGCCGATTGTCAGTAAGATGCCATTAATAGAGACGTTAACATCTAGGGATATAGGTTCTTAGAGATAGTCTTTGAGGTAAGAATGAGAAAATGTCATCAGTCACTTAATTATCCAATTGATTTTTACTGCATATGTCGGGGTTGGAATTGAGAATTTCAAGTATTGAAGGGATGAGAGCTGTTTTTGCAATATGGGTTGTTATACATCATGCCCTATCCAATACAGGCCTTGACAAAAATGGTAATGTTATTTGGGGGTACTTGAGGTCGGGGGGATATGCAGTTGATTTGTTTGTGATTATAAGTGGCTTTGTAATTTTCTATCTTTTGGATCATAAGAGGGAAGGTTATATTCCTTATCTTATACGTCGATTTTTCAGGCTGTTTCCCGTTTTCTTTCTTCTCTTTATCGTCGCTATTCCATTATCTTTATTGATACCGGATAATGCTAATTCATATTCTCATCTATTTGTAGGGAAAAATTTTCCTAGAGTCGAATATGTTCAGTCGTGGTGGGAGCATATAGAGCTTAATATAGCAGCTCATTTTTTTATGCTTCACGGAATTATACCTGAAGTGATTGCTCCGGGTGCTCCGATTGCATTTCTTGGACCTGCATGGAGTATATCTTTAGAATGGCAGTTTTACATATTGGCACCTGCTCTCTTTATTTTGTCGTCAAAAATATATAGAGGGTGCTATAGTCCTTCCGTCTCTGCTTTGATTATACTGTCTGTTACTGCCTTATTCTTGATTGTTTCAAAAGTCTATCCTCATGTTATACGTGGAGCATTTTTTCCAGATCATTTTGTGTTTTTCATGTTGGGTTGGATTTCATACTTTCTTTCAAAGGAGCTCAGCGTAAGTAAAATTCCTTTGAGTAGCATTTTCTTGATCTGTTTCTTGCTTTCCATGATGGTGGGTATTGTGAGTAACGCCATTTTGGTTCCGGGTCCAACCGGAGTTATATGTATATGGTTGTTGCTGTTTCCGTTGACTGTATCACGGAATGAGGACGGTCTGTTTTATTCTGCAGTATTTAATAATAAGGTTATGAACTACTTGGGAAGAATATCGTATTCTGTTTATTTGAGTCATGTGTTAGTGATTGTTGTATTGATGAAGCTTATTTCGTATGTTCCATATACCTTCGGATCTGTTCAGCTTGCCGTAGTTTTAGTCCCACTCACTGTCATTGTCACCGTAGTCTTGTCACATATTCTCTATATATGCATAGAAAATCCGGGTATGAAAATTGGAAAGAAGATAGCATCAAAATTTGATCGTAGGCTTGGTTGCTGAAGTAAATATTCTTTCAGTGGTTGTTGAAGATTTGGATAAAGTACCTGGCAAGAGTTGATAGTAATGTTTGGAGTGTATCGTACTTTTCTGGCCCTTCTCGTTGTGGCTATGCACTTGGGAGGGATTCCAGTGATTGGAGCATATGCCGTTTTTGGATTTTACTGTTTAAGTGGATATCTGATGACTTTGATTATGTAGACCAGCTATGGTTATTCATTTGATGGCTTTGGTAAATATGCAGTTAACAGATTTTTGCGCATCTATCCTTTATACTGGATATCAATATTTTTATCACTTATTTTGATTCTTTGTTTTGGGCATGAATTTTCCATTGAATATCAAGGTTCTATGTATGTTCCTGATGATTTTTATGGCGCTTTTAGAAATTTATTTCTTTTCTTTCCATTTCAGGAAAATCCAAGGCTGACACCTCCAGCCTGGGCGCTTACGGTTGAAATTTTCTTTTATATACTGATTGGTCTTGGCGTTTCAAAAACTTTGCGCTTAACAGTGCTCTGGTTTATTTTAAGTATCTTATATCATGTGTTCGCTTTGTTACTTGATCTGGGTTGGAGTAACCGCTACTTCACAATTTTTGCGGCTTCACTGCCTTTCTCTGCAGGGGCTTTAATTTTTCACTTTAAGAATGAAATAATAAAATTCACTGATGGAGTTTCTTCGTGGCTCTATGGCTGGTTGCCGTTTATAATTTTGATGTTTTTTATACTTAATTGGTATATTGGTTATTTGATCGGGAGTCAGCAGGGCTTTTTCTTTTACACTAATTTTTTGCTGTGTTTGTTAATGATCTCTACTCTGCTTGGTACAAAAAAATTGCCCTTTATTTCCCGCGATATGGATAAGTGGATTGGTGATTTTAGCTACCCTGTCTATCTTTTTCACTATCAAGTCGGGATTTTAGTTGTTTTTTTTGCTGGATTGGTAGGGTTTGAATTGCATCGCCCTGATTCGTTGCTTCTTGTAGTATCAATTCCGGTTATATTGCTATTTTCTTGGGCTGTGTCTGTTCTGTTTGAGCAACCAATCGAAAAAATTAGATCAAGAGTGAAAAAGTAAACTTTTCATCTGGGATCTTCTTAATTTCATGTGTGTTGGCGTCGGTGAGTGCAGATTGATTGGGTTTTGTTAGTTGTCCTGATTAATATTTTTCCTGCTTCAAAGTAGGGGTTTGAATTTTTCGCGTACATTTGAGAAATGTGTTTCCACGTGAATGACTATTGATAATTGACTCTTTAATTCTGATTTAAGGGCTGAGTATTCTGCCGCGAATAGTGCGAATTGGTCCGGTCGGTAGATTTCAAATGGAGTGTGAGCAGGAAGCTGAACCATTGCATTGGTAGTCATTGACTCCTCTTTCATGCACTTAAAACAGAGCTAGTAGATCAGCAAAAAAGATTCGATAGCAACTTCGAACTTGTCATAACTGTGATTAGGTTAATGAGCACTTTCATCAGAATAGTTTATTCTGAATGTGGGTTTGACCTTGAAAATTATTCAGAGGTATACGCCTTAAGTGTCCATGAACGTGGTAGTCGACTATGGCCCTCGAAACCAGTCTACGGTCTCTGAATACAGTGAAATCTCATAAACCCGGCCCGCCTATCATGACCCTGCGGACTTCATTCCTCTGATATGACCATGCCTGCCTTGTGTAATCTTTGACCGTCTATCCCGGCTCGCTGAATACCCTGCATCGCCGGTTTGCGGTACTCTCGTTCACCATGAACTCCGCCCGAATCTGAACAGACTATCTGCAAGCACTGTTATGACCATTCTGAGATACCTTTCCGTAACTATTCCGCTGTTTGTCGCTCTTCTTTTCAGCCCACCCTGGGTCGCGGCTTCTGAGGCCAGCCCGGATGACCAGACGCCGGCGGATCTGATCTCTGCTGAGGTGATCCGCAGTGATCTGACTGCCTTGTATAACTCTTTGGCGGCAGCTCATGCCAACCTGTATGCACATCGTCCGAAGGCGCAGTATGACGAGGAGTTTGATGCGCTGATGGCGTCTGTTGATGGCCCGATGAGCCGTCTGGATGTTATCCGGCTGTTCATGCGGTTTGTGGCTTACGGGCGGGTGGGGCATGCGAAAATCGATTTTCCCATTCCTGAGTATGTGGCCTATCTGCAGCAGGGCGGTACGCTGATTCCTGTCGACATCCGGGTGGAGGATGGCCGGGTTCTGATCGCACATAACTACACCACTGAGCCGCTTCTGGAGGCCGGGCATGAACTGGTCGCTATCAATGGCCGGAGCGCGGACTACTGGCTGAAGCGTACTGGTCGCTATGTTTCCGCCGAGCGGCCTTATATGTCGCATGCGCAGCTGGAGAACATGTTCCCGCGTATTTTCTGGTTGTCTGAAGGCCAGGTGGATTCGTTCCGTTTTACGGTCAAAACGGCAGAGGGTGAGAAAACGCTTGTTGCCGGTGCTGTGCCGGTGATGACCATTGAAGAGCACAAGGGCTCATTGGAGTCAGTAACTCATAAACGCGAAGCCAATATGCTGCAGGAGGGCGTTGCGTACCTCAGGCCCGGCCCTTTCTATGCCATGGGTGATAAGGACACGCTGGACACCTTCACCGCTTTTATTGATGAGTCTTTCAGAACCTTTATTGAGGCGTGTGCCGATAATCTGATTCTGGATCTGCGCAATAACCCGGGCGGTGATAATTCATTCAGTGACCCTGTGGTCGCCTGGTTTGCGGACAAGCCGTTTGCGTTTGCCTCACGTTTTGAGGTCAAGGCCAGCCCGCAGACGCGTATGGTGCTGAAAGACCTGGCTGGCCAGTATCCGGACGGACTATCGGCCGGTATGTACGCTCTGATTCAGAAGTTTCCGGACGGTGATGTGTTTGATTTCCATATTCCGGATACACCGCCACGCGCTGACGGCTTTAAAGGCCGGGTATGGGTGCTGATTAACCGTCATTCGTATTCCAACGCGACGGTAACGGCGGCCATCATCAAAGATTACGGCTTCGGCATTCTGGTGGGTGAAGAAACCTCAGACCTGCCGACCAGTTATGCGTCATCGGCACAGTTTACTCTGCCGCAAACAGGTATTGTGGTGACCTACCCCAAGGCGTATTTCGTCCGCCCCAGTGGGAAGGAAAGCCTGAGTGGAGTGATGCCGGATATCGTTACTGCTGAGCCTCTGCCGGGTGCTGAGGCCGATGCTGTGTTGAGTGTTCTGCTTGAGAAGATCACGGCAGACACGCACTGAGCTGTGGGCGTGGCGATGCTGTTGGAAAACTCTTGAATTTATTCATCTGACAGGCGCACAGATGAAGTTGGTCTGTTCATCAAAAATAAGGAATGTGATGAAAAAGCTGATGTTTGTTTTCAGTATCCTGCTGGTCAGCGGCTGTACGACCTTGTCGAAAGACGTGGTGCTTGTCTCTGAAGGCGGTGAGACATCCAAACTATTGGTGTACCGTGATTCTGCATTTCAGAACGCCATGGTAAGCCTCTATGTTGGTAAATCAGACGAATATTTTATGAAGTTAAGAAACGGGCAGTATGGTGTCGTGGAGATGGATGCAGGCCTCTACGTTATTCAGGCAAAAGCGGATGCAAGCCCGTCTTCTCTCATTCAGGTGAACCTGAAACCTGATGAAATAACCTGCCTAGAGGGTGCCCCGAATAAACAGGCGTTGGGAGCCGTGTTCAGCCCCTTGATGGCCAATGCGGTTCCGGCATTTTTACTGACACAAGTGGATTGTCCTTCCGCAGAGGCTTTGAAGGATTACAAACTCGTCACAAAACCATGAATCATATTCTGAATAAACAGTCGTAGTTATGAACCGGGAGCCATACTCCCGGTTTTATCACCATTGAAGTCAAAGACCTTATGAAAAAACTACTGATCCCACTGTTGTGCCTTTTTCTGATGGCCTGCAGCGACAAACCGTCCACGGCGTTGATTGAGCGCACAGTCACATCGGCTCAGGCCGTGCCCGGGGTATTTCATGTGGTGAAGGTTGAGAAGCGTGATGGCTGGATGGATGGCGATATTTACGTTGCCGATGTGGCGTATGAAATTGAATTCGACGTGAATTCAGATGACCTGCAGGAAGGGCTGCAGAACGGCCTGCGCGATGGCAGCGGTGGCCTGCTGCAGACTCTGGTCGGTGGCCTGAAGCTGATGGCTGTTAAGCTCGCGTACGGTGATTTCAGAAAGGGGGACCGCCTGACGCTGACCAACCAGTTCCGCTTCTTCCAGACCGAGCGTGGCTGGCGCCTGCAGGAAGAATAAGTCATTCAGTAAACGTTTGATTGGTAGCAATGCGGCCCTGTTGTCCCATATTTCCATCATTTCCGGCCAGACCATTTGCCTCGGCCACTCTGCTGTCGCTGAATAATCCCTGACCAATCCCCAGACATTGATCTTAACCATCATGTGATCCGGCAGGGAGGCAGGGTATGTACTTATCCATTATTACCGAACGGGATGACTTCAGGCTCACGGCCAGTGCGCCAACGGTGATTTCACCAGACGGAAAATTTTCTCTGCAGCTGTTGATTCAGGCCCATGCTGATTTAACGCTGGAATCCCTGAGCTGGCAGTTGCCGTCCTGTCTGGATGATGCCGGGGCAGAGCTGTCGCCGTCTTTGCCGCTGGCATTGGCTGCCGGTGAGAGTGCCGAACTGCAGCTGGTGTTGACGCCTCAGGAGATGGGTTTCGGATTTCTCACTTTCTATCTGCATACTGGCGAAACATCCACTGAACCCGCCTGCAGCTGGCAGCACTGGGTGTCGATATTCAAACCGGCAAAACCTTCTGCGGATGAGCCCCTGCCGGATGATCTGCGTCAGCGTCTGATCAACGTGGTGAATTATGACGCTCAGAACGGTCATATTTTTCTCGCCAATTACACCCGCTTTTTTAACGATTATCTGAATATTCTGGTGCCGGAAGAGCGGCAGGAACAGCTGGCTGAAGAGTTCGGTCTGCCTGCCGAAGGCCTGCCTCTGGATGATGAAACTTACCTGCTGATTGCACAGGGCAAGATGACCTTTTATGGCGTCGAAAAACTGGAGCTGATCGCGGAAGAAGACTGTAACGCCAGTGATGACCGGTTTGATCCGGACAGCACCC
>CEUA01190260.1_pt1 | contig 10248 bp, 5 predicted proteins | sample 361541 | NCBI WGS metagenome assembly CEUA01 (sample SAMEA2623079, study PRJEB7988) | marine metagenome | isolation source: saline water (ENVO:00002010), including
GATTTTTCCCACAAAGATCTATCTAAAATTTCTGGAGTATTAATTTCCTGATAACCTGCACGATCTTGCTTCATTCTCATATAAGAAATCAATTTTTGAAAAAGATTCCATCCTTTTTGATGCCAAAAAACAGAGCCTGGGCTTTCTTCTCTAAAGTGAAATAAATTCATCTCTTTGCCTAGTTTTCTATGGTCTCGTTTTTCAGCTTCTTCAATTCTGTTTAAATACTCATCTAATTCTTTTTGGGTAGACCAGCTAGTTCCATAAACTCTTTGTAACATTTCATTAGTTGAATCTCCTCTCCAATAAGCGCCTGAGACTTTTGTTAATTTAAAATATTTTCCTATTTTACCAGTTGAACTTAAATGTGGACCTCTACAAAGATCGTGCCATTTTCCATGAAAGTAAATTGAAACCTCTTCTCCATCAGGAATAGAATTTATTATTTCAGCTTTATATATTTCTCCATTTTTTTTAAAATGTTCAATTGCTTCTTTTCTTTTCCAAACTTCTCTATGTGTTTTTTCATTTCTATCTACAATTTCTTTCATTTTGATTTCTATTTTCTCTAGATCTTCTTTTGTGAAAGGTTCTTTTCTTGCAAAATCATAATAGAAACCATCTTCAATTACTGGTCCTATAGTAACTTGAGTTCCAGGAAAAAGCTCTTGAACTGCCATAGCCAATATATGCGCAGTGTCATGTCTTATAGTTTCAAGGCCCTCTTTATCTTTAGATGTAAATATTTTTACCTCAGAGTCTTTTTCAATTTTAAAATCTAAATCCTTTAACTGTCCATCGACACTAACGATTAAAGCTTGTTTAGATAAAGATTTGCTTATTTTTTCAGCTACTTCTAAACCAGTTACACTATCAGAAAAATTTAATTTTTTTCCATCGGGTAGAATAATATTGGGCATTTAATTAATTAGTTTTTTGTACTCTGAATAAGTAGAAAAACACATTTTTTCAACATTAAACTTATTCAAAATGTTTTTTCGGCCTTCGATACCCATTTGCTTTATTGTATTTTCATCCAAATTTAATAGTTCAATAATCTTTTTTGACATTTCATCTGTATTACCTGCCTCAAATAAAAGTCCAGTTTTATTATCAATAATAGTTTCATTAGATCCTCCTATATTGCTGGCTATAATTGGCTTTTGCATAGATTGTGCTTCAACTGAAATTCTGCCAAAAGCTTCGGGTTCAATTGAAGCCGATACAACTATATCAGAAATTTTATAAGCTAAAGGCATATTTTTGCAGTTTTCGATAAATCTAACTTGATTAGTCAATCTATGTTGTTCAACTAATCTTATAAGTTTTTTTTTATATAAATGTCTACCTTGATCACTTCCCAATATTACTACCATAAAGGCATCATGTCCTAATTGAGTATTAACTTTATTTATAGATTCTATAAACATTTCTTGACCTTTCCATGAAGTCAATCTGCCAGGAAATAATATAATCTTTTTACCTATTTTAAGTTGCCAAGATTTAAATAAATTATCCTCATCCGTCTCCAATGTTGTCGATGGATCAAAATAATCAATATTAATACCTCTAAAAATAACTAAAAATTTTTTTTTCTCATTTAAATATTCTGAATAATTATTTTTTATATGTGAAAAAATAAAATTTGATCCTGCAATAATTAAATTTGATCTGACCATAACTGAATTATAGAATTTTTTTAATTTACTTTTAAAATTATATGTTCCATGAAAAGTTGTAACAAATTTCCTTCTTGTAATTTTTGTTGCTAAAAGACATGACCATGCAGGGGCTCTACTTCTTGCATGCACTATGTTAATATTAAAAAAAATAATAATTAATGAAATAATTATTGCATTTAATAATATCATTATAGGATTCTTTGACTGAACTGGAAGTCTTATTAGTTTTACTTTTTTTTTATCTACAAACTTTGTTAGTTCACCTCCACTTGTAATAATATATGATTTACAATCATTTTCATGCAAGTAATGTGCAATATCATAACAACCTGTTTCAGCTCCACCGTAGCCTAATTTTGGAATAACTTGTAAAACTTTTAATTTAGATGGCATTTAATAAAGTAATATATTATCACAATATTATAATAATTTTTATGAGTAATTTTAAGTATTTAAAAATCTCAAAATCTAAAAAATTGAGATATTTATCAATTAATAAAAAATCAAATCTATCTATAGTTTTTTTGCATGGTTTTATGTCTGATATAGAGGGTGATAAGCCTAAAAATTTTTTAAATTATTGCAAAATAAGGAATTTGGGATTTCTGGCCATAGAATATTCCGGTCATGGACGATCTTCAGGAAAATTTACAAATGGCAATATTTCAAAATGGACTGAGGATGTGAGAGTCTCAATAAAAAAAATAATTAAGAAAAAAAACTTTATTATTATTGGCTCAAGTATGGGATCCTGGTTATCAATTAATCAGTTCAAATATTTTAAAAATCAAATTAAAGGTTTTCTGGGAATTGGATCTGGGCCAGAGTTTCTTGAACATTTAATGTGGAAAAAATTTACAAAAAAAATGAAAAAAGAAATTAAAAAAAAAGGAATTTACCAACTGAAACATGCGGGATATGAATACCCAATTACATATCAATTAATTAAAGATGGAAGAAAAAATAAAGTTTTACATAAAAAATATAATACTAAAATTCCTGTTACAATGGTGCATGGATCAAAAGATGAAGTTGTTCCTGTAATTTATTCTAAAAAAATATTAAAGATTTTTAATAAATCTAAAAAAAAAATTTTAATATTCAAAAATGGAGATCATAGTTTATCAAATAAAAAAAATTTAAAAAAAATTAACAAAGAGTTGGACAGAATTATATTTTATAATAGTTAAAAATTAATTTAACTTGCAATATCTATAGTTTTTTTAATTGTAATTGGATTTTCTAATTTATTCAGCATTTCTTTAGGGCATACTTGAAAAAAATTTGTTATTTCATTTTCATAGTTTTCCATTATTTTTTTTGCAAAGTTAGAATTTGTCTCACTTATATGGTTTGAAATTAAATCTTTAAGAGAATTTTTCCAAAATTCAGTTTCTGGTTTTTGCCAAACTACACTTTCTGGATTAACTTTTTTTTCAAATTTTTCAGTGGGATCATAAACAAATGCCATACCTCCTGTCATTCCAGCTGCAAAGTTATCTCCTACTTCTCCAAGAATTACAACTTTTCCACCAGTCATATATTCACAGCCATTAGAGTCACAACCCTCAATAACTGCTGTAGCTCCAGAATTTCTAACAGCAAATCTTTCTCCTGCTTGTCCAGCGGCATATAAATACCCTGAAGTTGCGCCATAGAGAACAGTGTTTCCAATTATAGTATTCTCATTGGATATTAAATTACTCTCGTCTTGCAATTTAATTACAATGGTTGCTCCAGATAACCCTTTTCCAACATAATCATTTGCATCACCTTTCAAATTTAACTTAAGGCCCTTAATACTAAATGCACCAAATGATTGTCCTGCAGAACCTTTAAAATTTAATACGATTGAATTTTCTTTCAACTTCTCATTTCCAAATTTTTTAAACAAATTGTAAGAAATTCTTGTTCCAACTGCTCTATGAATATTTTTTATTTGAAATTCTTTTTCGATATTTTTATTTATATGAACTAAATTTTCTATCTCAGGCCAAATTTTCTGATCTAAGGTATCAGGAACAGTATTTATTTTTTCGCTTTCACAATATCTTTTGTTTGATCCAGGATCTGCTTGTACAAATAACGGATTCAGATCTAAGTCATCTAAATTAGGAGAGCCTTTACTAATTTGTCTTAATAGATCTGTTCTTCCTATAATTTCATTTAAAGATTTAAAACCTAATTCTGCTAAAATTTCCCTTACTTCTTCTGCGATAAAGTTAAAAAGATTGACAATCTTATCTGGTGTTCCTGTAAATTTTTCTCTTAATTTTTTATCTTGAGTACAAACGCCAACAGGGCAAGTATTTGAATGACATTGTCTAACCATTATACAGCCCATAGCAACAAGCGCTGTTGTTGCTACACCATATTCTTCTGCGCCCATCATTGCTGCTATAACAACATCTCTGCCTGTTTTAATGCCTCCATCAGTTCTTAAAGTAACTTGGTGTCTCAAATTATTTAACGTTAATACCTGATTTGCTTCTGTTAATCCCATTTCCCAAGGTATACCAACATATTTTACACTTGTTTGTGGTGTTGCGCCTGTTCCACCAGAGTGTCCTGAAATTAATATTATATCTGCTTTAGCTTTAGCTACACCTGCAGCAATTGTGCCAACTCCTGAGGAAGCAACTAATTTCACACCAATTCTTGCTTTTGGATTTATTTGTTTAAGATCATATATTAACTGAGCAAGGTCTTCTATTGAGTAAATGTCGTGATGGGGAGGTGGTGATATTAACGTAACTCCAGGTGTTGAATGTCTCAGTCTAGCAATTTCATCTGTAACTTTAAAACCTGGAAGTTGTCCTCCTTCTCCTGGTTTAGCTCCTTGAGCAATTTTAATTTCAATTTCGTTACAATTATTTAAGTAATTAATTGTTACTCCAAATCTAGCAGAAGCTATTTGTTTAACTCTTGAATTAGCAGTGTCACCATTTTCCATAGTTTTAAATCTATTCTCATCTTCTCCACCTTCTCCACTACATGAGGCTCCTCTAATTCTATTCATTCCGATTGCTAGTGTTTCGTGTGCTTCTTTGGACAAAGCACCATGAGACATACTTCCACTTCCAAATCTTTTTAAAATATTCGATACTGGCTCTACTTCTTCAAGATCTATTGGTTTTTTTAATTTAAAATCTATTAAATCTCTTAAACTAATTGGCTTCAAATTATAAATTCCTTTTACATATTTTTTATATATTTCATAAGATTTTTCAGTAACAGCAGTTTGTAGTAAGTGAATTAATTTGCCTTGATACTGATGAGTTTCACCATTTTTTCTATACCTATAAATTCCTCCTATAGGAAGAATATTGGAAGTATTTTTAAAAGCTTCCTCATGAATTTTTCTAATTTTTTTTTCAATCCCGGTAAGACCAATACCAGATATTTTTGATAAAACTCCAGGAAAATAATCTTTTACAATTGTTCTGCTTAGTCCTACAGTTTCAAAATTGCATCCACCTCTGTAGGAACTTAATACTGATATGCCCATCTTGGACATTATTTTGAGCAAGCCTAGATTTATAGATTTTATATATCTTGAAATACATTCATCAAAATTAAGATTACCAAAAAGCTTTTTATTGTATCTTTCATATAAACTATCAAATGCTAAGTATGGATTTACTGTTGTTGCACCAACTCCAATTAATGTTGCAAAAGAATGGGTATCAAGCGCATCCCCTGTTTGAACATTAATCGAAACATAGCCTCTTAAACCAAGATCAATCAAATGTGAATTAATTGCACCAATACATAACAGTATTGGCATTGGCAATTTTTCATTAGTAAGATTTTTATCTGTAAGAATAATTTGCTTAATTCCTTCTCTTACAGATTGCTCAGCATTATTTTTTAGATTATTTAGTGCTATTTCAAGATTAGAATTTTTATTAAAGGTACAATCTAAAATTTTATAATTTCCTCCAAAATATTTAATAAATTTATCAAATTGAGAATTTGATAATATTGGACTGTCAAGAACATATATATTTTCTTCTGTTAGATTGTTAAAATCTAAAATATTTCCTAAATTTCCAAATCTAGTTTTAAGACTCATAACTTTATTTTCTCTTAAAGAGTCAATTGGTGGATTAGTAACCTGACTAAAATTTTGTCTAAAAAAATGATATAGTGGTCTATAATTATCGGATAAAACAGCTAAAGGAGTGTCATCACCCATGGATCCAGTAGCTTCTTTAGCGTCTTCTACCATTGGATGAAGAATTAACTCTAAGTCTTCAATACTAAATCCAAAACAATGTTGGCGATTTCTTAACTCCTTTCCTATAAATTCATTTTTTTCATCATGTATAGGAAATTTTTTATCTAAATCTATAATCTGGTTATTAAAATGCTTGTACTCCTTAGCTAAATAATTTTTTATTTCACTATTTGTATAAACCTTACCTTTTTCAATTCTTACTCCTATAATTTCTCCAGGTCCTAATCTTCCCTTTGTAATAATTTTTTTTTCATTTAAATCAACCATACCAGTTTCAGATCCCGCAAATAATAATTTATCTCTGGTAATGGTATATCTTAATGGCCTCAATCCATTTCTATCTGTTGCAGCTATAACCCATTCATTATCTGTTGCGGCAATTGCTGCTGGTCCGTCCCAAGGTTCCATAGTGCTATTTAAAAAATTAAATAATTGTAAATGGTCTCTTGGAAGTATTTTATTTTTTTTTGACCACGCGTCTGGTATCAACAATAATTTGGCTAACGGAGCTGGTTGACCTGAAATATTTAATAGTTCAAAAACATTATCTAAAGAGGCAGAGTCCGAGTTTCCAGAAGGTATAACTGGTTTTAAATTTTCCATGTTATCAAATAAAGGGCTAAACATTTCTTGTTCATGAACTTTCATCCAATTTATATTTCCCTTTAATGTATTTATTTCACCATTATGTGCTAATGATCTAAAAGGTTGTGCTAAATCCCAACTTGGTGCAGTATTTGTTGAAAATCTTTGATGGAATATCGCATATCTAGATATAAATCTTTCATCATTTAAATCAGTGTAAAATTCAGACAGAGATTCTGCAAGAAACATTCCTTTGTAAATTATTGATTTAGAACTAAAAGAACATATATAAAATCCATTGATTTGTTTTTTTAAAGCTTCCTTTTCAATTTTTCTTCTGGTTTCATAAATAATTCTTTCTAAAACTTTTTCTTTTACATTTTTATCATTGTGAGTGAAAAGGACTTGAGTAATTTCTGGTCTAGTTAATTCTGCTTTCTCACCTAATACCGATGGATTAACTGGCACTTGTCTCCAACCATATATATTGAAATTTTTTTTAGTTAACTCACTTTCAACAATTGTTCTAGACTGTTCTTGTCCTTGGTAATCATTTCTGGGTAAAAAAATCATTCCTACACATAAATCTGGATTATTATGTTTATGTCCTGTCACCTCTATTTTTTCGATAAAGAAATCTGTCGGTATCTCTATATGAATTCCTGCGCCATCTCCTGTTTTTCCATCAGCATCAATCGCTCCCCTATGCCAGACTGCTTTTAAAGCTCTAATTCCATATTCAACTACTTTTCTTGATTTCACTCCTTCTGTAGATGCTACCAAACCAACTCCACAAGAGTCATGTTCCATGGCTTCATTATAAATTGAGTTTTTTTTTAAAATATTTAAATTCTTTTTTCTTAAATCCATTAAGCTACTTTTTGTTTTTGTTTTGATTGCAAATAATTATCTATTGATATTGCGGCTTCTCTACCATCTTTAATTGCCCAAACAACTAATGAGGCACCCCTTATAATATCTCCTGCTGCAAATATTCCTGGTATGCTTGTCTCCATCGTATCAAAATCAGCTTTGATTGTACCCCACCTTGTAACCTTCAATCTTTCTTCATCAAATAATTTTGGAAGTTCCTCAGGGTCAAAACCAAGTGCTTTTATAACCAAGTCTGCTTTGATTTCAAATTCGGAATTTTCTAAAATAATTGGTTTCCTTCTTCCACTTTCATCTGGGTTAGTTAATGTCATCTTATTAACTAATAAACTTTCAACTTTATTTGTACCTTTAAATTGTTTTGGGCTGGTCAACCAAATAAATTCTATACCCTCCTCTTCAGCATTGGCGACTTCTCTTGCAGAACCAGGCATATTATCTTTGTCACGTCTGTAAAGACACTTAACAGATTTTGCATTTTGTCTTATAGATGTTCTCACACAATCCATTGCTGTATCACCTCCGCCTATAACTATCACATTTTTGTCTTTAGAATTTAATGTTCCATTATCAAACATATCAACTTTATCACCCAGTCCTTTTCTATTTGATGCAGTTAAAAATTCCATAGCTGGAAAAATATTACTTAAATCATTGCCAGGTATATTTACCTCCCTTGCTTTGTAAACTCCTGTCGCAATTAAAATAGCATCATGTTTTTCACTTAATTTTTTTAAAGATGAATCTTTTCCCACTTCAAAATTATGTATAAATTTTATTCCACCATCTTTTAAAAGTTTAATTCTTCTTTCGACTACATGTTTTTCTAGTTTAAAATTTGGAATACCATAAATTAATAATCCTCCTGCTCTATCGTAACGATCATATATAGTAATTTTATAACCCTTTTTTCTGAGTTCTTCTGCACAGGCTAAGCCTGCTGGACCCGCACCTATAATTCCAACATGTTGATCAATTTCATTATTAACTTCAATGGGTTTTACCCATCCTTTTTCCCAAGCCGTTTCAGTAATATACTTTTCAACTGATCCAATGGTAACGGTACCATGACCAGACTGCTCTATTACACAATTTCCCTCACACAATCTATCCTGTGGACAAATTCTTCCACACACTTCTGGCATATTATTTGTACTTTGGGATAATTGATATGCCTCTTCAAGTCTACCTTCTGCGGTTAATTTTAACCAATCTGGAATATTATTGCTTAAAGGGCAATGAACTTGGCAAAAAGGAACTCCACATTGGGAGCATCTGCTTGATTGCTCCTTAGCCTTTTCTTTAATAAATTCGCTATAAATTTCATTAAAATCTTCTTTTCTTTCAGACTTGTCTCTTTTAGGTGGATTTTGTTGACCTATATTTACAAAATTTAACATATTTTTTGTCATGGGATATGGGGTATATATCAATAATATCTTGTAATAAACTAGAATAAGGTCATATTTACTGACCTATTTTATTAATATTAGCCATATATAAGGGTTTTTTTAATTTTTGCATAATTGGTATGCAAATAAGTAATTGCCTTATTTATATAATTAATTGATTATAATTTACTATTTCTAATGATTTCAAAATATTTCGAAGCTACGATTTTATCTATTTTACAAGGTATTTTTGAGTTTATACCAGTAAGTTCTTCTGCTCACTTAATAATAGTTTCCAAAATTTATAATTTTGAAGTTAGTTCATTGCAGTTAGATATCAGTCTTCATTTGGGCTCTTTATTAGCAATAATATTTTATTTTAAAGATGATTTAATAAATATTACTCAAAATAAAAATTTAGCTAAATTGATAATTTTAGGATCAATTCCATTATTTATAGTTGGATATATATTCTATTCAACGGGGTTAATAGATTCTTTAAGAAGTTTAAAGATTATAGCATGGACAACATTATTATTTGGAATTATTTTATTCTTTGCGGACAGATCGAAAATAAAAAAAAAAATAGATACTAGTCTTAATTATAAAACTATTTTAATTGTTGGTTTATTTCAAGTACTTGCAATAATACCTGGGGTAAGTAGATCGGGAATTGTAATTACAGCATCAAGATTTTTAAATTTTGATAGAGTAGATTCTTCTAAAATAGCATTTTATCTTTCAATACCTGCTTTAGCGGGAGCAAGTTTTTTAGGTATTAAAGATGTTTTGGAAACTAATATAAATTTTAATCTAATATTTTTATTTTCAATAATATTTTCATTTTTTGTTTCTTATTTAACTATAAAATATTTTCTTATATTTGTTAAAAAATTTGATTTAAGATTTTTTGTATACTATAGAGTTTTTTTAGCTCTAATTTTGTTTACTATTGTTTATATTTAAGATTTTTTATTTCAGGCAATAATTGCGAAATAAGTACACCTACTAAAATAAAGCTGCAACCAAGAATATTATTAAGATTTAAAATTTGGCTTAAAATAATCCAAGCAGCTATTGTAGCAAAAACTCCTTCTAAAGAAAATATAATTGCTGCTGGAGCTGGGGATATATTCCTTTGTGCATAAATTTGAAGAACAAAGGCAATTCCACCTGATAATATGCCTGCATAAAGAATCTGAATTTTTTGATCTAAAATATTTTGCAAAACAAAATCTTCAAAAATTAAAGCCAAAATAATTGAACAAACAGATACTATTATTGTTTGTATTAATCCTATTAGTATAGGTGCATCAAATTCTTCTATAATTTTTCCTATAAAAATTATATGCAGACTCCAAAATACTGCTCCTATAACAACTAAGGTATCACCCAACCTAACAGTTGCATCATGAAAATTAGTAAGCAAATAACCACCCATTACACATAAAAATACCGA
>CEUA01029229.1_pt1 | contig 10240 bp, 9 predicted proteins | sample 361541 | NCBI WGS metagenome assembly CEUA01 (sample SAMEA2623079, study PRJEB7988) | marine metagenome | isolation source: saline water (ENVO:00002010), including
GCATGGGAATGGCATCAGGATTATGGCTATTGGTATAATAATTTTCTTTATCCTGATATGGCATCCTGTATGATTTTCGTTGATCGCGCAACAAAGGAAAATGGATGTCTGCAGGTACTAAGGGGCTCTCATAAATTTGGCCGTATAGATCATGGTAAAGCTGGCGATCAAACCGGTGCAGATTTGGAACGTGTCGAAATAATTCGTAGTGAGTTAGAAACGGTCTATTGTGAAATGGAGCCGGGCTCACTGCTGTTTTTTCATAGCAATCTATTACACAAATCAGATGCTAACGAAAGCGAAGAGTCACGTTGGGCTCTGATCTGTTGTTATAGTGCTTCTACGAATCCAACGTTTCGACCTGATGCGAATAGCGGACATTTTCAACGTCTTGATTTGATGGACAAAAAAGATATTGAAATGGCAGCACAGGCTCATTTACGTCTATTAAATTTAACTTCTTAAGTTTTTTATTTTGCAGATTATTGGTATTAATAAATGTAATGAATTTCTGCGGAGTGTTGTAATATGCGATCAATAGACCTGATTAGTAATGTACTCCAACTAAACGAGATATAGAATGGGTTCGCGCATCACCTTGCACGGCAACCTTTAAAATATACAACCCCGGTAGGGTTAAGGTTTGGTCTTCTAAGTACCCGTCCCACCCAATTTTGTAATGGTCTGATCTGCCTGAGCTGTTTAGTAACTGCCGTACAAGCCTCCCATTTAAATTGTATATCTGAACCGTTATAGGACGAGGGTTCGAAACTTTGAGGACGTCAAAATTTATTTTTAATACATCGTTGATCCCGTCTCCGTTTGGTGTAAATACATTATGTGTTTCCAAGCTCGAAACAAGATTGTCGTCAATGGGTATAGTTATAGAATCTCCATAACCATCAATTTCGGTTACGGCGTCTCCGGGGTCCACTTGCTGGCGCACAAGAGACTGTCCAGTTTTTAGTTCGAGCCAAGAATTGATACGCGTCTTATTTTGAAAAGGGGTAGTCAGAAAATCAATTTCGATCAACGTGTTTTCATAAATCATCTGAGGCAGTGTTAGTACAAAGCCGTGATTGATTACAGAAAGAGTAGTTTCAACCAATTTGTTATTAACTCGTGCACTTAGGAAATTTAGGGGGATTGTTGATTGTAATATGATGCGTTGAAACCCTTGGTTCCTATTGGTTAATTTACTTCGAAGATAATATGTAAAGGCTTGTTCTTGACCAGCGGGTGTCATTTTTGGATGGATTTCACCAATAGCTTCGCTGGCAAGGGGAGTAGTATATTCAATGGACAAATCTGACAATGCTAATGCGGTCTCGGCTTTATTTGAAAGGAAGTCCATTTCTAATTGGAGATACTGTCGAGGTGAGGGTGATTTAAATAAAGAGCCTGTAGTTTGATAGTCCTCGCTCCAGGTACTCCAACCATCGCCAGGTTGGAGCGTAGTTTCTATTGGGCCACGAAAAGATGGTATTAATTTGCGATGTCTGGCAGAAGTAACTTCTTTTCCATTCTTGTCGTAATAATGCTTTTTTTCAACAATATGATCTCCTGATCTACTACGGACTCGTAATTGTGTTCCCTTTGGGAATTGTCCACGCCAATCAATCTTCCCAATGTTCCAGTTACTTTTGAGGTCAATCACCGGCGATCGAAGTGTAACTTCTGCAGGATATCCCTCTCCGTATACTTGAAATTCGCTCACCAACCCTAATCCATCTAATCTTACACTATTTGTGCTTAGGCCTCCACCAATAATATTGCCTCCCTCACTTGTTGGGTATAGGAGCCTGAGGTAGCGCGCTGTGAAGGGATAGAAATTGTGATTAAAATTTCGTTTCGAAAGTAGATTTTTTGGATCTGGGGGCACTGATATGAGCTCGGCCCACGAGAGAGTGCCGTCTGGCCTACGTGAACCGTCCGAGAAAAAAATTTTGTAGGAAAGAAAATTAGCATAAAAATGTCGTAGTCTAGGGGGTACTCCGAGTGGCTCTCCGAGAAGCCAGATAGAATCGACCGGGTATACAGCCCCTAAATCAATTCGGTAGTCGCCGAAAGTTTCACTGCCACCACTTGAACCCTTGGCCAATGGGTTTACGCGCCACATGGTTGATAAATCACCATCAAACATGACTGTTGGTGTCCCGGCGACAGCAACAATTTGAGCTTCAACATTTACACTGCCACCTTTGGAGACTAGGTTAAGAGCAATATTGTCGCCCATGGCTTTCCCCTCGATTTCCAAAAGAAGGGGCCGGGCAACGTCATATCGATTGGAAGCAATTTTTAAAACACGAACTAATTGATTGTCTAGCTCTATATCTATCACGTGTTTGTCGTTGAAAGAGTATATTTTTCGCTGGTTATAAATCAAAGTCCCTTCTACGATGACATTTGCGTTATTTATGAAATTCTCTCCTTTCGATAGAGAAACAGTAAAAAATGAAAGAGGGGCCTGCGAAGGGTCGAAGTGAAATGTAAGTCGCTGCATAGGTAGGAGCTGTCCCAAATCGATTTCTATCCAAAATTGTTCTGGGTCGGTTGAGTCTGGTTGCCAGCCTGTTTTTTTGTTACCGTCAATAACTTGAGGTGCGGCAAGTGCATTGCTTCCTGCGGCTCTAAGCTTACTGTTATGGAAGGGGTTTGTATTCTTATTTGAACGCAAAGGTTTCAATTTTTCATCATCTAGGTGCAATGCGCCTTTTGGGTAATGCCATGTATCTGAAATGTTTTTCGGATATATGACTAAGACCTCTCCATAAACTAGCGAAAACGATGTTATGAAAAATCCAATTATTGAACCAATAAGTTTCATGTTTTAAAGTTAGATCGGATATAAAGCTGACGAAAGCGTCTTCCCGGTTTTGTCGAACACAATATAAAGGGTAGAGTATGAGAGATTTTATTTTGCGCGCACGAAAGGGTCCGTCTACATCGGAATTTTCTCTTGATGCATTGCCAAAGATGTGTCATCTGGAAATTGTGGCTCATTGTGTTGCTAACGCCGTATTCTATTCTTTAAACCTGCGATCTTCGGTTAGAATACATATTGTTCTGGATGGCCCATCGGATCCTCCCAAAATTGTTCGAATAGAGAGCGACCGCCTGGGATCACTAGATGGTTTTGATGAAAAGGCCCTCACGGGCGTGCTTAGGGAAGCACTAAAGGCTGGAGAAGGTCTATTACTCCATCAGGAGCGTGAATCACGTCGTGGCGTGTTCGTTGCGAAACGCTCTTTTGAATCGTTGGTTAGGCAACAAGCAGCGACTGGACCAATGTTTGTTTTACAGAAACGAGCTCGAGATATTAGAGAATTAGAATTTTCTAATACCTCAACGTTTGTTTTTTCTGACCATTTGTCAATGCCAAAAAAAACAGATAAATTTTTATTAAGATTGGGTGCAGTGTCTATAAGTGTCGGTCCTAAAATGCTTTTTGCTTCGCAGTGTATTACTTTAGTGCATAACGAATTAGATCGTTTAGACCTGCCGTAGAACTATTTGTTTTAACTAATTGTGTTTGTGATTTTCAAAACCCAAGACAAATTTTTTTCTTTGTATTTAAAAAATTAGAAGGGCGAGCGAGTTGATGAATAAGCGCCTAACAGTACTCTTCATACCTGATCAGGGTGAAAAGACCTATGAATTTAAATTACGACATAGCCTCATTTGGTTGATTGTATCCATTGTCGGTTTCTGCACTATTTTGCTCGGATTTGGTTTGAATGGGATTTTTGAAGCCGGAAGATTGGAACATCAAATAGCCGTCTTAAGAAGTGAAATGCTCTTGTTCAAATCTCAGGAAAGCAAGATAAATGAATTGGAGCAAATGTTATTAAATTTGGAAAAGAGTAACGAGAAATTGCGCTCAATTTTAGGCAGTGATAGCATTGGAATGGAGGATGTATCCAAATCCCCTTTTTTCCCAGTTTATGACCGGTTGCGTTGGGGCCATATTGAATCGGTTCCTTCGGTTTGGCCTATGGGTGGGGTTTTTGTTGAACAAGAAATCAAAAACAGAGAGGCTATTTTTATTCCTGCTACACGAGGAACTCCAGTACGCGTGACTGCGAATGGAAGTGTACGTAAGATAGAATATGATCAGGTCTTTGGGCGACAAATTATCGTAGACCACGGAAACTCTTTAGAGACCTATTATGCTTATTTATGCCGCGTGTTTGTTAGTGAAGGGGAGTGGGTTATAAAGGGACAGAATTTAGGGCTTTCTGGAGAGATTAGGGATAGCCAATTGGAAGGATTACGTTATGCTGTGATTAGTGGATCATCTTTTTTCGAAATCCCAACTAACTAAGGGTTGTGGCAATAGGGACACGCTGATAACTGAGGCTCTGATGCCAAAGATATAAATTAAGGGGTAGAGGCACGGTGCCTCTACCCCTTAATTATAACACTCTTTTTTAAAAATCTACATCATGCCGCCCATGCCGCCCATGCCACCCATGCCGCCGCCGCCATACATATCTCCACCGGGAGGACCTCCTGCTGCTGGTGGAGCTTTTTCTGGGATCTCAGCGATAAGAGCTTCCGTGGTTAGGAGCAGCGAAGCAATACTAGCACCATTTTCCAGTGCTGTTCTGGAAACCTTTGCAGGATCTACGACTCCTGCTTTTAGCAAATCCTCATAGGTTTCAGTCCGAGCATTAAATCCGTTCGCGCCTTTTGATTCACATACCTTGCGGACGACGATTGCACCTTCAATTCCGGCATTTGCAGAGATCTGGCGAAGTGGCTCCTCAAGTGAACGACTGATAATCTGGGCACCAACAGCTTCGTCACCTTCCAATTCGAGTTTATCGACCAATTTCTGGGCCCTTATAAACACAACGCCACCTCCAGGTACCACACCTTCTTCAACGGCCGCACGTGTCGCATGGAGTGCATCCTCGACTCGGGCTTTCTTCTCTTTCATTTCAATTTCAGTTGGAGCACCTACGTTGATAACTGCAACACCACCGGCTAACTTGGCTAAGCGTTCTTGTAGCTTTTCGCCGTCGTAATCTGAGGTGGTCTCTTCGATTTGGCGACGGATTTGACCTACTCGACCTTGGATATCAGCATTCTTCCCAGCACCTTCTACGACAGTAGTATTGTCTTTGTCTATGGTGATTCGCTTAGCTTGCCCAAGGTCTTCCAGGGTTACGCCCTCTAATTTTAATCCCGTCTCCTCAGAGATAACACGCCCTCCAGTTAGGATGGCGATATCTTCGAGCATTGCTTTGCGTCTATCTCCAAAACCTGGAGCTTTAACTGCGGCTACTTTGATGGTTCCACGGATTTTATTTACAACTAACGTGGCGAGTGCTTCACCCTCTACATCTTCCGCAATAATAAGAAGCGGCTTACTTAGTTGTGCAGTTTTTTCCAAAACAGGTACAAGATCACGCATCGAAGAAATCTTTTTGTCATATATAAGTATGTAGGCATCTTCGAGATCGGCAGTCATTCCCTCTTGATCTGTTACAAAATACGGTGATAGATATCCACGGTCGAACTGCATACCCTCGACTACGTCTAGAGTCGTTTCAGTTCCTTTAGCTTCTTCGACAGTAATAACTCCATCTTTCCCGACGCGCTCCATTGCGTCGGCGATAAGTTCACCGATGGCAGTATCATTGTTGGCAGATATGGTTCCGACTTGGGCGATTTCTTCTCGAGTTTTTACGTCTTTACTCATTTTGCGAATTTGTCCCACGACTTCTTCGACTGCTTTATCAATGCCTCGCTTTAGGTCCATTGGGTTGGCGCCAGCAGTGACATTTTTTAGTCCTTCACGGAAAATAATTTGTGCAAGGACTGTTGCAGTAGTAGTTCCATCTCCTGCAACATCTGAAGTCTTGGATGCAACTTCTTTAACCATCTGGGCACCCATGTTTTCGTAGGCGTCCTTTAGTTCGATTTCCTTTGCTACTGTGACGCCGTCTTTTGTGACGGTAGGCGCACCGAAGCTCTTATCTAAAACTACATTACGACCTTGGGGGCCCAAGGTGACTTTCACGGCCTCGGCCAGTTTATCGACGCCGCGTAGTAACGCGTCTCTGGCAGCGATGTCGAATTCTAGCTGTTTTGCAGGCATAAAATAAACCTCCTAAAGGGGATATAGATATGTAAAACAAATAAAATTTTGTTTACTACGTCCTTGGCACTCACGTTGGTCGGAGTGCCAAAAATAATTACCGAGTTGAAAAATATAATTTATTTGCTATTCACACGCAAGTTAGGAAAGCTTATTTTAACTTTATGGATACGGAAATATACAGTCTGTCCCAGGTTCCTTACCCACAGGCTTTAAGGTGGCAAAGGAAGCGAAAAGTACTTCGTGCAAAGGGTCTTTGCAATGACACACTGCTGTTGATGGAACATCCCCCTATCTATACAGCAGGCCGAGCTACACAGATTGAGGATCTTTCTGAGAAAACGTTGCACGAAATAATCGAAGTTGAACGAGGTGGCAGCGTTACCTTTCATGGTCCTGGTCAACTTGTTGGTTACTTGATTTTTGATCTTAGATTACGTGGTCGGGATGTTTATCAATTTTTGAGAGATGTGGAGAAGATTATAGTAAAAACTTTGGCCATACTCGGGTTAGTTGGTTTGCAGCGTGATGGCCTAACGGGAATTTGGGTTAACGATGAAAAGGTTGCTTCATTGGGTATACATGTGAGTAAATGGATTACCTCACACGGGTTTTCCTTAAATATTGATATGGATCTTGCACCCTTCCGACTAATAAATCCCTGCGGACAAGATGGTAGATTAGTAACGTCGTTGCGGAATTTATTGCAACGCGATGTGCAGCGACAGGAAGTTGAAACGATATTGATTGAACAAGCCCAAGGAATACTTGGCGAAAGCGTTTCATTTGGCTCGGAGCTAACACCATTTATAGATGAGGAAAACAATAATGAATCAATATGAATTGACACACTTGAATAGTTCGGGAAACCTCAAAATGGTCGATATCAGTGAGAAGCACCGGACCGAACGCCTGGCTCGGGTTTGTGGCGAAATTCGCATGGACCCCGCAACAGTTAAACTAATAGCCACGAACAAATCACATAAGGGTAACGTGTTGGAAGCTGCACGATTGGCAGGGATTTTAGCTGCCAAGCGAACGGATGAACTCATACCTCTTTGCCATTCAATCAATACGTCGTCGATCGATATTAAATTCAAATTAGAATGCGATAGTGTTCATGTTGAGGCTTCGGTGAAAGTTGAAGACCGGACAGGTGCCGAAATGGAAGCTTTAACCGCGGTTTCTATTGCGCTACTTACGATTTATGACATGTGTAAAGCAGTTGACCGTGGCATGGTAATTTCATCGGTGCGTCTGCTTGAGAAGCAAGGTGGAGCGAGCGGCACTTACACAGCGTCAAACGAGTAGATTAATGAGGCGTAGTTAGATCGATATTTTCTGTGGATATACTTCGTAGTCGGATATCAACTCTCCTGTTTTTATAGCGCCCATCAACCGTAGAATTGCTTTTTACGGGACGGGTTTCACCGTAACCGACGGGACGTAATTGTTCGAGCGGAATACGGAAGAACTGATTAAGGTAATTACTAACCTCTTTGGCTCGCTTTTCTGATAATAGAAGGTTTTTCTTCGCATCTCCAATTGCATCAGTGTGTCCTTCTACGAAAAGCGGTATTAATGGAAATGACCGAACGAATCGTACGCTCATTCGTAAACGCTCGTGCATCTTAGGGCTTAAGTTGAGTTCGCCAGCTTTAAAATAGATTGTTTCTAGTAAGACTTGTTCTGGTTGCAGTTTGTATCCTACTTCAATTGCAACTGAAGACGTGCTGTCGTCTTTTCTTAACAACCGAACTATTGATAGTCCAGTTGTATCCCTTCCCACTTGATTTGCACTAAGGATGCCCATAATATGCCCGTTATGGATCGCGCGAAAGATACTGCCTGGTTGAATTCCTTCGCGACTCCCAAAATTGGCTACGTAAACACCTCGACTTACACTTGCCTGAGGACCACGAAGGTTTGTCGGGAGATGGGTACGGATTATTTGATATTTGGAGTCATTCGAATTGATAGTTTTGACGTCTATTGCTTTGTCACTTGGGGGAATAGTTTGTTGTGCTTCGCCCTTTAGGGTAGGTAATACGAAGTTTAAAATTACCAGCGAGAGATAAGTTGAGAATTTTAGCATACCACGCTCATCGTATAAAATCAGCCAATTGGAGTAAAACGGCCTTCTGGCTATGTAGTCGGTTTTCCGCTTGCGTAAAGATTAGCGAACGTGGGTCGTGAAGTAATTCTCCCGTAATTTCATAACCGTGATGGGCCGGAAGGCAGTGCAGAATTTTTATGTCGATACCTTGTAATAATTCAGCATTTAATTGATATGGTTTAAACAAGTTGATTCGGCGATCCTTTTCTTTGGAAAATGCGGGATCCGTGAAATATTCCATATCGATCCAAGTGTCTGTGTATACTACATCAGACTGTTTCAGGATATTCGGCAATTGACCAATTTCGGTGACGTGCATATATAGGCCTGCATCAATAGCCTCTTTGTACAGTTCGTTATCTTGTGCTGCGGGGTTGATTTCTGGACAAACGCAGGTAACGTGCATTCCACTCCGTAAACCGGCAGCTATTAACGAATTTGCCACATTATTTAGCATGCCGATATATGTTAGCCGCACTCCATCTAAATACCCTAAAGATTCTTGAATTGTCATCAAATCAGTAAGCGCCTGAAGTGGATGATACCTATCACAACATCCGTTTATAACAGGTACATCGGAGGATGAAGCGGCGAGACAAATATCGTCGTGTTTCATGAGTCTCGCTAAAACAAAGTCTGCATAACTACTTAGAACCCGAACTTCATCTCCTAAGTCCGCAAGCCCAAAGTTTGTGTTTCGCCAGTCCATATATAAAGCATTTCCACCTAATTGAGTCATACCGATTTCGCTGGCGCAGCGTGTCCTAGTAGAAGTTTTTTGAAACAGTAACGCTAATGTTTTTCCACTTAATGCTGCACTATAATGACTAGGGTTATTTTTTATATCGAGACCGCGTTCAACTGTCTCAAGCGTATCAGCTTTAGACCAGTCTTTCAGTGTAATTAAATGCAAAGGAATATCCTCTATGTTAGCTGATGTCCGATCTCGGTCAGTAATTTATTTTTAATATTCTCAAGGCTACCCTCTAGACTACAGCCTGCCGCTCGTATGTGGCCCCCCCCGGAAAAAACCCGTGCAATTCTATTCACGTCTATATTCTCACGCGACCTTAAACTGACGCTATATTGTTTTGGTCCAGATGTTTTTACCAGTACTGCTACTAAAACACCTTTAACGAGAAGGCCGTAATTAACTACACCCTCGGGCTCACCAATGCGCATGGCTTTCTCATCCAAATTAAGGATGGCCACACGGCCGTCGTAGTGGGTTTCCATAGAATCAATAGCCTGCCCAAGCTGTTTAACCTTATCATAATCTTTATTGCCAAATATATTATCAGCAATCTGATCTACGGCGATATCGTGTCCAAATAGAGCCGCTGCTACATTGAATGTTGAAGCGGTTGTTGCAAATCGAAATCCACCAGTGTCGAATAAAATACCTGCATAGAGTGCAGTAGCTGATATATCGTCAAGTCTCCACCCGGCCTTGTCAACCATGTGAAATACAAGTTCACATGTGGAGCTAACGTTTGTTGATACAACATTAGTCTGTCCAAAGTCGTGTCCGTCTTGGTGGTGATCTAATTTCAATATCGGTAAACCCACTATATAATCTGCTGAATTACCGATACGTTTCAAGGTAGGGCTATCGACTACAATGGCACAAGAACATTCATCGAGAGGAGTATCTTTTATGTAATTTACCTTTTCCCATCCAGGAATAAAGTCACATTGATCTTTAGGTGGATCGGGTAGACCAATATATGCGACTTTGCCTATTTGGTGTAGAATACGCTCAAGAGCCATTATGGCACCGATTCCATCTGCATCACTATTGGAGTGGGTAGTTAGTAAAAAGCCCTTTTCACAATGGATAAATCGAATTGCTTCTTCTAAGCCTTTTATTGATATAATTTCTTTCATTTATTTTCCGGCGTACGAACTACGTAGTGAACTCGATTCGAATCTTCGGATCCTGTGTTAAAAGTAAATTCATCAAAAACACCGATTAACGTAAAGTTACAGGTTGATATTTGGCCCTCTATGTCCTTAAG
>CEUA01030403.1_pt1 | contig 10239 bp, 11 predicted proteins | sample 361541 | NCBI WGS metagenome assembly CEUA01 (sample SAMEA2623079, study PRJEB7988) | marine metagenome | isolation source: saline water (ENVO:00002010), including
TGAGGATCTTGTAAGATCTCTTGGTCTTTTTTAATATGGTCTTCTATAGATTTCATAATTGTCTATCCTAAGATAATAGAACTTCGTTTTTTTCTAATTGTTGAACTCCAAAGGAGTCTCTTTTCAATTTTAACACAGTAGTTACCTCCTGTGTTCTTTGATCATAGAATCGGGATAAACTATGAATGAGATAGAATCCACTGTTAGATTCATCTATCGGTGCATCTAGTTTCTGATCCTCTGATACTGACGAAGGTAGAATCACGTTGATTTTTTCCCCCACACACAAATCGATATTTCCTGGGACATCAATTCGCAATCCTTGTGTATTTAGCATAAAATTACGAGAAATATTCTGTGCTATATGATGTTTACTATAATCCCAGAAATTATTATCACCAGTATATCCAGGATCATCTGGGTCTGGTGTGCCTCTACCCATATAATTTTTCTCATGATCAACTATAGTTGATAGGATCCTAGTTGGATGCTCAGAAAGCTTCTTTTGCATTGGGTTTAACTTAGTCTGACTACCTAGATGAGATTGATTATCCCACTCCTTATTTAAGTTATAGGTATATACTTCAAACTTACCAGAAGATATATCATAGGTCTGTAACTGTGAAGAATATGTTCCTAAACGCAGTGCATGAATTAAATTTATCTCACTCTCAAAATTAATATTTATGATAGAATCCTCATTAACACCATCATTTACACTATCAATAAATGATCTTATCTCTCCACCACCACCAAACTCTCCTTTAACATCACAGAGAGCATCAATTGAGTAAAAATGATACCCCTTTCGATTCTCAAAGAACACATATCCAGCACTACCACCCAATGATTTCTCCTTAGTTGTAGTTTCAGAACTATCACTACCCTTCACATTAGATTTAGTAGCAGCAAGAGAACCATTACAAAGAGAATTGATCACTGTAAATGGTGACTTACCATTAGGATGTATTTTTGTATTATTCTGACAAGGAGTTGTAAAAATTTCCTTTTCTGTATTAATAATATTTTCATCCTCTAGAATCTCTTTCGCTATCTGATCAGGACGACCTGTTATACTCTTAGAAATTTTTATAGATTCATTAGTAAGAGCTTCTGCTGATATCAATCCAATATTATATGTCTGTGTTTTATTAGATACAGATCTATCACCAACCATATAGACCATCAGAACATAATGATACTCATTCTCATCAGGTCCAGCAACACTCATATGAACTTCTTCACCACCAACTATCTTATCAATTACACTTTCACCAGAATCTAATATTCTAATATTAGCACTTATATAAGGATCACAAATAGATTCAAAATATGTTATAGCTTGAGCACCAGGAATCAAGTTCCATGCCTTACCAGAATTATCAATTAGATCTAATTTCGTAAGCTTATACGAAAATGCTGAGTTATTATTCTCCATCATACATTAAGAGCCTGAAGACTCATTGTTGCATATGCAAGCATCTGTTCATTCTTTATAGGTAACTGTGAAGTGTTGATATGAGTACCACCATCATTAGATCCAGAAGTAGAAGCAGTATTAGTAGGAGATGAAATGACTATAACATTGGGAGTTCCCGATGTCTCACTACTAAGACCAGCAACCTGTTGACTTAACTTATTATTCAATCCCTGTGCTCCTTCTATACCCTCACCAGGCATATATTGCTGCCAATTAGCTGGTTTCCATCCTTCTGGTTTTACAGAATCACCAGAAGTTTGCCATGAATGATGGAAGAAATTACCTTTCTTATCAAACATAGGATCTTCTGTTGCAACTCTATTACCCAATTGAGACTGTCCTTTAAAATCAGTTCTTCCTTTCAAGACTCTAAGTGCTTCCATAAGCTTTGCCTGTCCTTCTTCACTCTGTAAAAGAGATTGAATCTCAGGACTATCAACCATAGTTCCCTTCTCAAATGCTTCATATTGTCCAGGTGCTTTAATGATCTCTTCTATACTCCCATCACCTCTTGCTTTTCTATTAAGTATAGATGCAGCAACACCATAGACATCATCTGTACCTTGAGCAGCCTCACCACTAATAGCATAAGCTAACCACTTATAATCATCCTCAGTTAAACCTTTTAAGTTTCCAGTGGTAGTACTATTGCTTGTCTGGAAGAAGTTCTGTCCATTAACTTTAGATAAGTTGTTATTAGTAGTATCACCTACAAGCCCAGTCAGATCTGTTGATGCTACTTCTACTCCATCACCACCAAGAATGTTCTCTGCTGAAAAAGCATTGGCTTGGTCACCATTAGTTGTGCTATCATCAGTAATTATTCCTTTATCCTTCAATAATTGTTCTTTAGCATTCTCTTGATTCTCCTTACCATATAATCTAAGTGTTCCAAATCCACCAACCTCATCACTAATAACATTCATAGGATCCCAAACATTTAAGAATTTTCTAAATCCCTCACGTAAATTAGTATCAACCTCAGCCATTTTCTTATTAGATTCTTCAAAACCACCAGTCTTAATAAGAGAGTCAACACCTGCAAACAATGCAGTAAATGGAGCTCCAACAGTCTCTAATGCACCCGAAAGACCAGCAGTTACATCACCAGCAATATTCTTAGCAGTATTAGTACCATCACCACGTATCCAGTCATCAGTACCACGAGTTAATTCACCAAGCCAACCAGACACTAGTCCAGCACCAGTAACTGCTATCGCTGGACCTAATACTGCACCAGCACCAGTAGTTGATGACATAGCACCAGTTGCTATAGCAGTATCTACACCAGCATCAGCAAGATCTAAACCACCTTCAGCAAAGTTACCCTGTGCCATGTTAGAGACACCACTAAAAAGACTAAGACCAGGTATTGCATATTTTACAGGAGTACTATTAAGTAACTTCAATCCTTTTGATCCTTCTGTTATCTTAGTAAGCTTGTTAGCATCACCACTAACTTTGGTCAAAGCACTAGAGTTATTAACTATTTTAGAAGCACTAGAACCATTATTTACAACTTTATTAAGATTGGTTGAAGTATCTAAAATCGTATTAACCTTATTAACAGATGAACCACTTTTTCCTACTTCTACTGCTGTTGTATTAAAAACCTTACCCATATCAGCATTAACGCCGAGACCAGTAGTAGTACCAGAAGGTTTAAATGGTATACTAGAACTACTTGGTAAAAGATTCTGAGTTTTATTAAGATTAGTAGCTTTACTTGCTTTACTAAATGGACTCCTAAAATTGAATCCCTTCCCTAAATTGGTTAATTTCGACAACCACCTGCCCTTGCGGAACATCTGGACTAATTGGACAGTATCAGTAATTGCATCTATAGCACCAAAGAGGCCACCACCGCCGCCGCCTCCTCCTTTTTTATCTTCTTTCCTCTTCCTAAATCCTTGAGTACCAGAGAGGAATTCCTCATCTTCCATCCTCTGTTCTTGTCTCAATCTCTTAGAATCCGCTACAACATCTGTCTTAAGATCTATAAACGCTCCAAGTAAAGTATTCTGTTGCTCTAATAAAGCAGTCTGCTTTTTATTCTCAGTGACTATTTCAACATCAATTGCACTACCATCATCATAACTAACTGGATTAAAATCATCTACTGCAGTAGCACTAGTGAACATGGAGTTTATACCATTAATCCCAGTTATTATAAAATCATCTACAGCTTGAACAGAATCCTGAACAAACTTAATATTCGCAGGATCAAGAGGTTCATCACTACCACCAGCCTTAGCTCTCTTCCGCAGCTTCTTATACTCCGAGAGAAGAGTATCAGCAAGACTCTTATCGGTTGTAGTTTTTGAATATCCTTGGGTTCCTGAAGCCATTATCGTTGTGCTTGCTGTTTTTGTTTAAGTTCCTCAAGATATTGGGTAAGGAGTGCAAGATATACTACTCTCTCCCAAGGCATCATATTATCTAGTTCTGTCAAACTATATTTATGGTGCTGCATTAGAGCGAAATTAGTTTGATAATACTCCTCCAGATTAGTATGAAAGAGTGCTATGCGAAAAAACTCTGCAGCCCCTCTATGGTATATGTAGACGACTTCTTAGTATTTGGATTAACAACATCAAACTTATGTTGAAGCTTAGGCATTGTTTCAAAGAACTTAGATACCTTATTAAACTGTCTTTGAGTAAGACTCTCAATAAATTCTTTAAGTTCCTTCGTTGTACAATCAGAAGATTCAGTAACATCTTCACCATCAAAAATCTGATCTATACATCCAACAATGATGTCTAGACCATCCATATCAGTCTCGCCTCTAACTCCAAAATCAATAAAATGATCTAACTTAGGGTATTTCATAATAACACCCACATTCTTATTGATCATAACTTTTTCATTATGACCCTTTGGTCTAAAAACCTCAACATCATTAATGTTGATGGTATGTTGTACTTTAGTCTTATTATCATCCATACAAACCACGTTGACCGTGATCTCTTCCCCTACAGAAGCAGCACGAATCTTAAGGAATAAATATTCCAAATCAAAACTAGGTAAATCTTCAACTTTTATACGAGATGTAACACAAGCTTTGATTACATCGACAGTTGCTTGTGTTATCTGTTTATCATCTCCTGAGTCCATCGCAATAAGAAGGACTTTCTCTTCTTTAACAAGAAATGGACGGTATTTAATTTTTTTTCCGTTTGACGGTAATTCGAGCTCATAGGTAGGAGCAACAACCTTTGGTAAAGCCATAATGTAGTTTTCTTTTATTTAGTACGAAATATTATAAACAACAATGAGTCTAAGATCTCCTGGTGTTGTTGGGCAAAGTGCATGATAATGAGATCCATCAAATAACACCATCTTACCTTTCTGAGGTTTAACTTCATGCTTTACTGGGATAGGATCATTCTTCCAGTCAATAGTCTGGTATGGTATTATAAACTTTGAAGAGTCCTCTTCTAAATTCTTATAGTTAGCATTTTTATCAAAAATATAAGTACTACCAACTGCATTATTAAGATATAAGATAGCAGTGTAATGATTACTAGGATAATCTACATGAGGGTCACTACAATGAGCGTATGGAAAATTATACGTGCAGTTTATATTTGCTCTAGTTATACGTTTATGTTCTATTTGATTATCCTTCAGAAAATCTTTGATAATTTTTTTAAAGAATGTCCAGTATGGTGAATCAGAAAATAAACCAGTCTCAGGTCTCTTAGAATGTCTATGCATCAAAACATGAGAGAATTGAGGAAAAATGTCTGAGGTAGTATGAGGTTCCCAGACCCAAGTAATACGTGGAGCTCCTTGAGTCTTATCACGTTGTGTATTAGTCCCATAAAAGCAATTACCCATGAAATCATCGATGACTGCAGGATTCCTGATCAACTTTTCTATTTTATCAATCATAATAATAAATCAGTTTAATAATTATAGCATATATTAGAGTTATTGACCTCTTAGTTTCCCATTTTCATCTGTAACACCAAATAAACCAAATTCAGGATCATCAAAATCATGAGTTGAGGTAACATTATTCCAACCCCAATCAGCAATATCATTATACACCACATGATGCTTAGTATAATGGAATGTTGCTGTAGCCTTAGTTATCTGAGAAGCACCGAATGATAGTGGTATAGACTCAACCGTATATGGATAAGCATCATGAAGTACATGTACCTCAGAAACCCTTTCAGTTGCTGAATCAAATCCCCTTTCTACCTTTGCTATCCTAACAGTACAAGTGTAGTCATCTGGATATCTAACTCTAGTAGTTCTATGTTTACTCTTCCACTCAGAACTCATTATATTACCAAAGCTTTTACCAGTAGTTCCTGGTGCATATCCATCCTCATCAATCGCCTCACCTTCTCCATCACCAGGTTGATACTCAGCAAATATATACTGCCACCAAGCATTAACAAACTTAAATGGTTCCATATTAGCATCACACATCCATCCTAATTGAACATCAGTGTAAAGCTTAGTGTGAGCATATGATATAGATCCTTCTCCTAGAAGTCTCCCTTGTAGTTGTCCAGTAGCTGCTTGTGAAGGTGGTAATTGAGCTTCATCACAAAATCCTTCGTATATATCAGCATCGGTTACAACACTATCAATATACTTCTTCAATTCAGTACCCATATCAAATTTTACAGCGAATCCATTGGACATCGCCATACCGCCTTTCTTAGCGATATTCTGAACGTATTTTGGTATTGAGGTATTAGGCACTCTAAATATCTAAGTGTATACATTTTATTTAGGATGGCTTATTCAGGTAAGTATAAACCTAGAAATCCTAAGAAGTATAAAGGAAACCCAACACAGATCATATACCGATCAAATTGGGAGAAAAAATTTATGCATTTTTGTGATTCTACGGACTCAATTCTTGAGTGGGGTAGTGAGGAAGTAATTATTCCTTACCGTTGCCCTACTGATGGTAAACTTCATAGGTATTACCCAGACTTCTATATCAAAACTGCTAAGAAACAGAAATACATAATAGAAATCAAACCAAAGAAGCAAGTTAAAGGTCCAGAAAAAAATCCTAAACGAAAAACTACTGCTTGGAAGAAATCTGTTCTAGTCTTCATGAAAAACAAAGCAAAGTGGAATGCTGCGGAAAATTGGTGTGATGATAGGAGTATGAAATTCAAAATCCTAACGGAAGATCAACTACATGTCTAAACAAACAATATTTGAACAAGTCAAAGAAAAAGCAAGTAGTAAGGAACAAACTTCCGCATGGTACAGGAAGCAGGTTCGTCTTATTGCTAAGAACTATACTGACGTTGAAAAGTTGATAAGAGAAGATAAACAAGAAAGCTTAACAGAAGATAATTTCCAAGATACTAACCGAGTTCGTAATAATGTAAGGGAAGGTCACCTATATCTCTTCGAGTATAAAGCAACTAAAAAGTACCTACCATACTACGATCAGTTCCCATTAGTGTATGTTACTAAAAGGTCATCTTCCAATGATTTCTTTGGTACAAACCTACATTATATCAATCCGAAGTATAGATACACTGTAATAAAAAACTTAATTGAGAACAATACTCTTAACGTACCCAAGATAACCTTCCATAAATACTTAGATAGTAATGTTATAGGTAGGTTCTTAGACCTCGGTAAAGATGAATGGTATACGGCAATATACTTGCCTATTGATAATTTTATACGTGATAAGAACGGACGTAAGCTTCCTGTAAGGAAAGATACGGTCTGGAATAAAACCTACGAAAACCGAAGATACAGAATCAAAACTAAAAGGTCGATTGAAGATTATAGTGATGAACCAACTATTTTACTACCATAAATGTCCAGTACAACATCTACCCAACTAAGATATCCAGCACAATTACAAGTAACAGATAACACAGATTATCTGTCATTTGGATTCTACAAATACTATCCAGCTTTCAGGAAGAGAGGTATAAGAAGTGATAGAGTAGATAATTACAATCAAACTGTTGGTGCAACAGGAACAGAAAATAAAGGAACTGCAAGCTTCTGGAGTGCAAATGAAGCAACAAGAAAACAACAGAAATTAAATAGTCCAGCTGGTAATTTTGGTAAAAAAGATGGACCAGAAATATTAATATACATGCCACCTGATGTTAGTACATCATTTGCTGCTGACTGGGGTGGTAAAGAAATGGGTAATGCTGCTGCTGGATTAACTGCTGCTTCTGCAAATACACAAGCTGGTGATATGGCTGGTGTAATAGATAATGCTCTTGCTGGTGTTGCGAATATAGGTGCATTATCCCAATCAGTCGCAGCACGTCTTACTAAAGAAATAGCTGCAGCATCTGGAACTAGTCTAACAATGAATGATACTCTAGCAGGTACTACAGGAACCATATTAAACCCAAATGTAGAGGTATTATTTGGTGGTCCTAAACTACGTAATGTTAGTTTTTCATTTAAAATGGCTGCTAGAAACCTAAGTGAAGCGAAGACTATCCATGCTATATGTACAGCATTTAAAAAGAATGCTTTACCTGGTTTTGGTGCTACAAATAGACTACAAGATTCAATTGCTGCTGGATTTACAGCTGTTGCTACTGGACTTGCTGATGATAAATCAGACAATATGGGAAAACATGCTAACTTTATAGAAGTACCAAACTTGGTTATGGTGAAATATATGAAAGGTAATACAATGCATCCATACCTTTCTCAATATAAGTCATGTGCTCTAACTAATGTAGATATTAATTATACACCTGATGGGGTATATTCAACAAGTATTGATGCTTATCCAACTGCAGTTGAACTTAGAATAGGTCTTGTAGAAACAAAACTTGTATATAGTCAAGAGATAGGTGAACAAAAAGATGAAACTGCTAAAGGTGAGACTGCAAATAACGAAAACATAGGAAGAACCTGGAGTTACTAAATGTATTTTGCTACTCAACCAAAAATAGAATACGACTTAAAACCACAAAGCTTTCCATTTTCAAGCTCGGATTTTACCATTGCTAATAACTTCTTTAGAAGGGTATCTATGGATGAAGATGCTTTTGGTTATATTGCATATTTCAACAAATACGCTATTCCTAATGATATGAGGATAGAAACTCTAGCAGAAGGGATTTATGGAGCTCCTTGGTATGATTGGATTATTGCTATATCCAATAATATAACAAATGTCCATACTGACTGGCCTTTATCAGAAAATGCTCTACGAGTTTGGGCAGAAGAAACGTATGGAAGTCAAATATACAGCGATATCAGATATTACGAAATTAGCGAAGATGTTAAAAATGATGCAGGAACAATATTTTTGAAAAAAGGTCAAAAAGTCGATAAAACCTTCTATGACGGTAATTTCCAATATAACTCCCAAGACGTAAATAACACAACTATCACTGTTGCTGGAAATACCATATCTAGAGATATTTCGGTATTTGAAGATGAAACCAGAATAAATGAAAGTAAGAGAGAAATCTACATACTCAAAAGGAAGTATTTACAAGATTTCGTACAAGACCTAAAAAAGCAGAGCACCTACAAGAAGTGCTCTGCTTACGTTAATAATAAATTAAAAAAGACTCTAGTCTAGCTCGACTTTTTTGAGTAAAAATAGTCGGGAAATTTTTTCCCGAATTGCTAGAACTAGAAGTCCAATTTTGCCACCCTAGAATTGTTTGGGGTGCGTCACCACATCACCATGTATCTCACCTATATCATCTATATGTGCATGGTCTATGTCCACATGCAACTCTTTCTCAAAAGATGTTGCAATCCTCTCTAGTGCATTTGCAATGCGTACTAGTTCATCACTCATCTAGTCTTCCTCTGCTAAACTTGCAAAGTAACTTAATGCGTCATCATCACTAGTTTCTTTCTTACTGAACTTAGGTGCAGAAGATGCTGCAACCTGCTCAACAGGAACTGGTTCAAACTGTTCCTCTGCCTGTGCTCTAAAAGCAGCAGGTGAAGGTGAACTATTGAGTACTGCGTTTAAACGAGTCTCTAGTTCTTCATATGTTTTGAACTGATCTTCAGCAGTAAATGCTGCTAAACTATGCTGCTCTTTGTAAGTAGTTTCAAGTTGAGAATCATCAGAACTCAAAGCACTAACAGCATCGAACTCGGAACTATCATAGTTCCAGAAACCAGCAACGGTCTTGATCTTTAACTTAAAGTTTGCTCCTTCCCAGAAGTCAAACACATTTACAGGAGTCTCATCTTGAAACTCTGGCTGCATTGCGGCCATTACCTTGTCGAAAATCTTCTTACCGAACTTGTATAAGAATACCTTACCTTCATTTTCAGGGTTCTTCGGATCTTTAACAACAACAATGTTTGTGTAGTAAGTAAGCTTACGCTTCTGCTTACGAGCAATGTCCTTGTCTGATTCGTGACCACTGTTCCACAACTTACGATTAACTTCACCAACAGGATCTTTCTTGTTTTGTGTTGTTAAACTGTTCTCGATGTACCAACCACCAGGACCTTGGAAAGCATGTGAATATAACTTTGCCCAAGGAAGGTCTTCACCTTCTGGGGGTGGAAGAAATCTGATAACAGCGTAACCATTACCTGTATTATCTAACTCTGGTCTCCAGAACCTCTCGTCTTTACCGCCACCTGTTTGGGTGGACTTCTCTATCTCTTTCTGGAGAAAATCAAAATTTGCTTGAGATTTTCGTTTTAGATCTGCGAACGTCATACGGATTTTTTTAGATTTAATTGGATTGTGTTTTTGGGGTGGGAGATAGGAATAATGTATACCTACAAGTACAGGGCAT
>CEUA01234482.1_pt1 | contig 10239 bp, 10 predicted proteins | sample 361541 | NCBI WGS metagenome assembly CEUA01 (sample SAMEA2623079, study PRJEB7988) | marine metagenome | isolation source: saline water (ENVO:00002010), including
ATAACAAAAGTCTTGATTATGGTCTAGGAGCAATTAAGGGAGTTGGAAAAAATATTATTGAAGAGGTTATTTTAGAGAGAAAGATCAATGGGAGGTATGTAGATTTAATTGATTTTTGTAAAAGATTAGGTAATCAATCTATTAATAAAAGGTCTTTGGAGGCATTAATTAAATCTGGGGCTATGGATGAGTTAGGACCAAATAGAGCATCTGCATATGAAGCTATTAATGACTTACTCAGGATAGCCGGAAATAACGCTAACATGAAGGCCGCTGGCCAACATTCTCTATTTTCTGATGAAGGAAACAAAGGGCTAGAGCATGTTCTTAAAAAAAATAATGAATGGAAAGATAGAAACAAATTAATGTTTGAAAAAGAAAGCCTCGGATTTTATTTAACTGGACACCCATTTAATGAATATAGTAGACACTCATCTCAATTTACTAATGGTACAATATTAAAGGCCACTCATGCTTTACCAAAAGGCAAGAAGTATTTCAGCTCAAAATCAGAGATAAGCATTGCTGGCTTGGTAGTAGATGTATTTAGAAATAAAAATACAATAAGTATAATTATTGATGATACAACAGCTAAGATTGAAGTTGTTTTATTTGAAGATATATATAATAAATATCAAGATATTATAATAAAGGATTATATTTTATATATAGAGGGGCAGCTAAGCTACGATGATTTTAGCAGTAATTGGAAGCTAAAAGCTCAATATATGAAAACTATAGATCAGGCTATTGAGGATAATGCTAAGAGGTTAACTATAAATTTTAATAGCAATAAGAATAATAATGCTTTATCTAAAAATTTAAAGCAGGCACTTCAACCATATAAGGGAGGAGGTTGCGATGTTTATTTGTATTATACTAATTCTAAGGCCAGCACATCAGTAAAGCTAGGAAATGATTGGTCAATATCACTTAAGAGAGAAGCTAGGGACCAAATTTCTTCTCTTTTTGGGGAAGAAGGTTATAGTATTCACTATAAGAAATTCTAATTTTCTATTATTATGTTTAGATGGATACTAAATTTATAAAGTTAGAAGAGCCGATAGCTGAATTAGAAGCTAAGATAGAAGAGCTTAAATTTATTGGAGATGACTCTTCAGTAAATATAAGCGAAGAAATTTCTAAGCTAAAAAATAAAAGCGATACTCTTACTAAGAAAATTTTTTCTAATCTGTCTTCCTGGGATATAGTTAAATTAGCGAGACATCCTTCTAGGCCTTATACCTTAGATTATATTAAATCATGTTTTTCTGACTTTCATGAGCTACATGGCGATCGTATGTACGCAGACGATGAATCTATAATATGCGGGTTAGCAAAACTAGAAGACCGCCCAGTGGTTCTTATTGGCCAGCAAAAAGGGAGAGACTCTAAAGATCGCCTGAGAAGAAATTTTGGCATGGCAAAGCCGGAAGGTTATAGGAAATCATTAAGGGTGATGAAATTAGCAGAAAAATTTAATTTACCAATTATTACCTTTATTGATACTCCAGGCGCCCATCCAGGACTAGGAGCAGAAAAAAGAGGGCAAAGCGAAGCTATTGCTAGAAGTATCTATGAAATGGTTAAATTAAGAACACCAGTAATTTCTATTATTATAGGTGAGGGAGGATCGGGGGGAGCTCTTGCCATTGGCGTAGCTGATCGTATTTTAATGCTTCAGTACAGCATGTATTCTGTTATTTCACCTGAAGGTTGCTCTTCAATACTTTGGAAGGGGCCAGAACATGCAAAAGAAGCCGCAGACTCTCTTGGAGTAACGGCAGATCGCCTCCATGAATTAGGCCTAGTTCATGAGATCATTAAAGAGCCATTAGGTGGGGCTCATCGTGATCCAAAAGCTATGTCAAGTTTTTTAAAAAAATCAATTATTAGCTCTTTAAATGAACTTGAATCTTTATCTACTGATTCATTAATTAATGAAAGGCAGAGCATGTATTCAAAGTATGGCGTTTTTCAAGAAGAATAAACTAATAAGTAGAATTATTTAAAATAAATTTTATAACAATTGATCGAAAAATTTCTAAAAAAAATTGAAGCATCTCTTCAACAATCCATTAGTTTAAATAATACTAAAACTATAAATATTGCATATAGTGGTGGCTTAGATTCTACAGTTCTTTTATATGCTATTTCCAGATTAGATTTACAAGTTTCTATAAGGGCTATCCATATCAATCATCAAATTGATAGTGAATCATCTAGTTGGGAAAATTTTTGTCGAGATAATTGTAAAAAGTTAAACATAGAATTTGCTTCTAAAGTAGTATCACTTAAATTAGAAAATAAAGGTAATATTGAAGAGAGAGCTAGAGAAGCTAGGTATACATTTTTTAAGGAAGAACTTTCTAATAGCGATCTATTAATAACTGCGCATCATGCTGATGACCAGCTTGAAACTTTTTTATATAGGTTTTTAAGAGGTAGTGGCGTAAAGGGTCTAAGAGGAATATTAGATTATAATAATTTTGGAAAAGGCTTCTTAGTTAGACCGCTTTTAGATACTACTAAATCTGAAATTAAGTATATTGCTAAGGAATGGAAATTGCAATGGATTGATGATCCAAGCAATAAGGATATAAGTTTTGATAGGAACTATTTAAGGCATCAGGTTATTCCTCTTATTTATAGTAGATGGCCATCTTCATCAGTTATTGCAGCAAGGGCCTCAAAACAAATGAGAGATGCAGAAGAGTTGCTAAATATACTAGCAGATTTAGATTTAGAGTTAATTCCTGATAAAAAAAGAATACCAGTAGAGTTAATTAAAATGCATAGTGAGGCAAGATCAAACAATCTATTGAGAAAGGTACTAGTGGATTTAGATTTACCAACACCAAGTTCTGCACAGTTAAAAGAACTATATGATGCTCTTTATGTATTAAGACCAGATGCTGAAACTCAAGTAAAATGGAAAGGCTTAGAAGCGAGAGTTTTTAAGGATATATTATACTTATTTAAGCCTATTGATGATGTTTCTAGTAATAATATAGGAGTAATCTCTAAAGGGAAAAAATGGATTAGTCCATTAGGAGAATTATACCTTGAAAAAACTTCAGGATCTGGAATACCTGATTCATGGGTAAACAAAGGTTTAGAAATTAGATTTAGAGAAGGCGGTGAAAAGATTAAGCTAATAAATACTCATCAACACAAGACCTTAAAAAATCTTTTTCAATCTAAATCAATCGTTCCCTGGATGAGAAATAGAATTCCATTAATTTATTATGAGGATCAATTAGTTGCTATTGCTAACCTATGGACATCAGATATCATTAATAGCGAAAAAAAAGAAAATATTTATTGGAAAGTGAATTGGATTAATCATCCTCCCATATATTAACCTTAGTTCTAGCCATTTTATTTAAGTAAAAAAAAAAAAAAAATTATAATACTGGCGATCAAATCTTTCTTTTGGTATTTTATAAAACCGTCTTATATCAATTTTATTGCTGTAATTTAGGAGTTAAGGCGGCTCATGACTCAATATGTTTTTATAACTGGCGGTGTAGTATCTTCCTTAGGTAAGGGCATTACCTCAGCATCTTTGGGTGCTATTATGGAATCAAGGGGATTAAGGGTAAGCATGATAAAGCTTGATCCTTATATTAACTTTGATCCTGGTACTATGAGCCCTTTTCAGCATGGAGAAGTTTTTGTTACTGAAGACGGAACAGAGAGTGACTTAGATCTAGGTCATTATGAAAGATTTGTTAACTTTAAGACTGGTAAAAATAGTAATTTTACTACTGGATATATCTACAGCAATGTTATTGCGAAAGAAAGAAGAGGAGATTATCTAGGAGCTACAGTTCAGGTCATTCCACATATAACAGATGAAATCAAGAACTCCATTTTATTAGGTTCTACAGATTCAGATATTTGCTTAGTGGAGATAGGAGGAACTGTTGGAGATATAGAGTCACTTCCATTCTTAGAGGCAATAAGACAGATGGGTATTGAGTTAGGTAGAGATAGAGTAATTTATATCCATTTAACCCTTGTTCCATTTATTGCCGCATCCTCAGAAGTTAAAACTAAACCAACACAGCATTCTGTTAAGGAATTAAGATCGATAGGTATCCAACCAGATATTTTAGTATGTCGCTCTGAGTTACCCTTACCAAAAGATCATAGAACTAAAATTGCCTTATTTACGAATGTTGAAGAGAGGGCTGTTATATCAACAATAGATGTAGATGATCTATATAAGATTCCTATTATGTTAAGCGACCAAGGCTTAGATCAGATAGTTGTAGATAAGCTTAATTTAATATGTAAAGAAGCAGATCTTTCTCAATGGAGACATGTTGTAAAATCTCGAAAAGAGACAAAGAATGAAATTAATGTAGGTATGGTTGGTAAATATATGGAGTTAAGAGATGCTTATATTTCATTAACTGAAGCGTTAATCCATGCAGGCTTACATTCATCAACAAAAGTAAATATAGTCTATATTGATTCTGAAGATATTCAGAAAAAAGGGGATAAGGTTTTATCTGATTTAAATGCGATATTAGTTCCTGGTGGATTCGGAGATAGAGGTATAGAAGGGAAAATTGCTGCTGCATCTTATGCCAGAATAAATAAAATTCCCTATTTAGGTATTTGTCTAGGAATGCAGGTTGCAATTATTGAGTTTTCTAGAAATGTTGCACATCTTGAAGGCGCACACTCAACAGAGTTTGATAAAGAAACTAAGAATCCAGTTATTGCACTAATTACTGAATGGAAAGATATTAGTGGAAAAAAAGAGATGAGAGATGATGACTCTAATATGGGCGGCACTATGCGTTTAGGTGCTCAGCCTTGTCTATTGCAGAAAAAAAGCCTCGCTTATTCTTCCTATAAAAAAGAAAAAATACTCGAAAGGCATAGGCATAGATATGAGTTTAATAGCAATTATTATAATAAGTTAGAAAAATATGGTTTATCTTTTTCTGGAATATCAGAGGATGATCTTGTAGAGATTATTGAAATAAGCGATCACCCTTGGTTTTTAGCTTGTCAATTTCATCCTGAATTTACATCAAATCCTAGAGATGGCCATCCGCTATTTATTAGCTTTATAAATGCCTCTGTAAAAAATAAAAATAAATAAGTAATTTAGAGATTTTAATTATGGATATTATAAAAGAAGTTAAAGGTATTGAGATTATGGACTCAAGAGGAATGCCAACTGTAGAGGCAGAAGTTTTTCTAGAATCAGGTTTTTCTGGCCGCGCTTCAGTTCCTTCTGGTGCCTCTACTGGCTCTAATGAGGCAGTTGAATTAAGAGATAAAAATAAAGATAGATATTTTGGTAAGGGCGTAACTAAAGCGGTGTCTAATGTTAATAATACAATTAATGATAGCTTAGTTGGTCAAAATATTGACAGCCAAAGATCTATAGATTCTTTACTTATTGATCTTGATGGTACTCCAAATAAGTCTAACCTAGGAGCAAATGCTCTTTTGGCTGTTTCGTTGGCTTATGCTAGAGCTAGCGCTAATAGCAAGGGCCTCCACTTATATGAAAGCTTATCGAGATCAAATAACTATATTTCACCTGTTCCTATGATGAACATTTTAAATGGAGGTTCACACGCTGAAAATAATGTAGATATTCAAGAATTTATGATTATTCCAATAGGTGTAGACTCTTTTTCTGAGGCAGTTAGGTGTGGAGTTGAAGTTTTCCATACCTTAAAGGCAATTCTTTCTAAAAGAGGGCTTAATACTGCAGTTGGTGATGAGGGAGGGTTTGCTCCAGATTTATCATCAAATGAAGATGCTTTAATAGTTATTAGTGAAGCTGTAGAAATTGCTGGATATACATTAGGAAGAGATGTGTTTCTAGGTTTAGATGTTGCAAGTACTGAGATTTATTCAGAAGGGATTTATTATCTTGAGTCTGAAAATAAAAAATTTGATTCTAAAGATTTTTGCTTTTATTTAGAGGAATTAATTTCTAGATACCCAATAATCTCTATTGAAGATGGCATGGCTGAAGATGATTGGTCTGGGTGGGAGCTAATGTCTCAAAGGTTTGACAAGAGAATTCAGCTTGTAGGCGACGATCTCTTTGTAACTAATACTAAGATTTTGTCTAAGGGAATATCAAGAAAAGTTGCTAATAGTATTCTTATTAAGCCAAACCAGATTGGCACTTTAAGTGAAACACTAGATGCTATAGATATGGCTAATAAAGCTTCTTACTCCTCTGTTATTTCTCATAGGTCAGGTGAGACGGAAGATAATATTATTGCTGATATTTCAATTGCAACGAGCGCAAAACAAATAAAAACAGGCTCTTTATGCAGATCTGATAGATTATCAAAGTATAACCAAATCATGAGAATAGAAAATAATCTTGGTAAGAATATCACATATGCATCATTTGATGCTTTTAAGTGTTTATTGTCTGATGATTAAGGTTATTATACTTTTGATGACGCTGTTATTAATTATTATCCAGAGTTTTTTTTGGGTATCTGATGGCGGAATTAGAGAAGCTTGGGAATTAGATAGAGAAGTCGAAATAAGGAAAAATGAAAATCAACAGTTGAGAGATAGAAATATTTCCTTAGACGCGGAGGTAAAAGATCTCAAGCAAGGCTTAAGTGCTATCGAAGAAAGGGCTAGAACAGATTTAGGAATGATTGAAGAAGAAGAGACTTATTACCAGATTATCGAAGAGTAGTTTTACCTTTTTTTAATCAATACATATAATGCACCACTACCACCATCTTTAGCTCTAGCCTTAACAAATGCTAATACATCAGCCCATTGAGCAAGCCACCGCTGAGCATAATTTTTTATTATAGGACCGTTTATTCCTGATCCTAGACCTTTTCCATGAATTACTTTCACACACCTTATATCTTCAGAAGAGCTATTAGCTATAAATTTTTTAAGTATTGTTTTTGCTTGATGAACCGTATATCCGTGTAAGTCTATTTCAGATTCAATATAATAATCGCCTTTTTTTAGCTTCGATAGGACTTGTTTTGGCACCCCTTTTCTACGGAAGGTAATTTCATTACCTAATTGCTTTACTTCATCTGCTGATATATCTAGTTCAAGCATAGAATTTTCATAATTTTGATTATTTATAGCTTTTGAACTGATTTTATTATTATTATTCGATAAAGCGTTATTATAGAGCCTCTTATTTTTTTTAATAGGAGTAACATTTTTCATTGCATTTTTAAACAAACACTCATCGTCTTCATTTTTTTTCATCAATTTATCTCATTATATGTAAGTTTAAGTATAATCTAATTATAAATATTTAATTTAGGTATCTCAAAATGAAAATACTATTGTCAAATGATGATGGCTATCAAGCAACGGGACTTAGGGCGTTAGCCAATAGCCTGAAAGAAATAGCTGAAATACTTATTATTGCACCTGATAGAAATTGTAGTGGAGGAAGCAGCGCTATTACACTTTCTGCTCCTCTCAATATTGAGCGATTTGAGAAAGATTTTTATTATGTTAATGGCACACCCACAGATTGTATCCATTTAGCTCTTACAGGATTTTTAGATTTTAAGCCTGATATTATTATATCTGGAATAAACCATGGTGCTAATCTTGGTGATGATGTTTTATATTCTGGAACTGTTGCTGCTGCCCTTGAAGGTAGGCTATTTGGAATTCCCTCAATTGCAGTTTCTTTAGCCTATAAAAATGGCTCAAACTTTGAAACCGCTATCTCTACTACTATTGATTTAATTAATTTAATTAATAATGACCACTTAGAGAAAAATATTATTCTTAATGTAAATGTTCCTGATATACCAAAAAAAGATATACGGGGTATTCATGCAACACGACTTGGGAGGAGATCTAAACCTGAACCTATAATTGGAACAGCAAACCCTAAGGGTAAGATGTTATATTGGATAGGTAAAGCCGGAGGTAGCAAGGATGACGGAGAAGGCACTGACTTTTTTTCAATAGCAAATAATTATATTTCTGTTTCCCCATTAGAAGTTAATTTTACTGCCCATAATTCTATTTCCAGTTTAAATAATATCTTATCGAAAATATAGATAGTGAATAATTTTTCAAAAAAAAAAGGCATAGGCATGACCTCCTCTAGAACTAGAGAAAGACTAATTGATAGATTAAGAGAGAAGGGCATAAGAAATAATCAAGTATTGGAGAGAATTAGAGACGTACCTAGGCATTTTTTTATAGACGAGGCATTATCAAGCCGTGCTTATGAAGATACAGCCTTACCAATAGGATTTGGGCAAACTATTTCACAGCCATATGTTGTTGCTTTGATGACAGAGCTTTTATTAGATATTTTAGATAAAGATAAAAAATTTAATAGAGTTCTAGAGATTGGAACTGGATGCGGATATCAAACGGCTATCTTATCGTCTTTTGCAAAAAAAGTTTTTAGCATAGAGAGGATCAAACCTTTGCTTCATAAATCAAGGGATAATTTATTAAAAATTAATATCAAGAATATTTCTTTTAGGCTTTCTGATGGTTATTTAGGTTGGAGAGATAAGTCACCATTTCAGGCTATAATTGTTGCAGCTGCGCCACTTAAAATTCCTAATGATTTGTTGATGCAGTTAGATGATGGAGGTAGATTAGTAATTCCTGTTGGTAATAATAAGGATCAGGATCTGGTGTGTATTACTCGTCAAGGTAATAATTTTGATAAAAAAACCATTGGATCAGTTAACTTTGTTCCATTAATCGAAGGGACATAAAGTTGATTAATTTTTATAATATTTATGACAATATCTTAGCTCTTTCTAGAAAGAAAAGTTCTCAGTATGCTCTAATTATTTTAAGTTTTTCAGAATCAATATTTTTTCCTATACCTCCGGATTCAATGTTAATTCCAATGTCATTAGCTAATCAAAAAAAAGCTTTTTATTATGCTTTTTTAACTACTATATCCTCTGTTATTGGAGGAATTGTAGGATATTTTTTAGGTTTTTTTGCAATAGACGTCATTGAACCAGTTTTAGTATCTAGAGGTTATATAGATGATTTTATTAGAGCTAAAGAATGGTTTATTACTTGGGGTTTTTTGTCAGTCCTTATAGCTGGCTTCTCTCCAGTACCATATAAAATATTTACCATTTCAGCTGGTAGCCTAGGGATGTTTCTTCCAGGTTTTATTTTAGCCTCTTTTATAGGAAGAGGAGCAAGGTTTTTTTTAGTTTCAGGGCTTATTGTTTTAGGAGGAGAAAATATGAATAAAAATATAAGGTCATATTTTGATAAGATAGTTATCATAGCAACAATTATATTTTTAATTCTATTAATTATTATTTTCTAATATATTTTGAAAAATTATTTTTTATTTATTTTATTTTTATTTTCTAGCTGCACTAAAACTTTAGTTGATTATTCTATTACTAGCCATACTGTTAAAGAAGGCGAATCTCTCCACTATATTGCATGGATTTATCGAGTTAAGCATGAGGATCTTATTTTATTAAATGATATAGATAATCCAAATTTTATTTATCCAGGGCAGAAATTGTTAATACGTGGTTCTCGTAATGTAGCTGTTAGTGAGAATTATATACAAGATACCACCCTATTTGATAATGAAATTATAGAAACTCATACTTGGATTTTACCAGCAAATGGATTAGTGATAAGGAAATTTAATGAAGATTTATTACTTGGTAGTGGTATAGCTATAAGAGGATCAGTTGGAGATAATATTTATGCTACATTGCCTGGTGAAGTTGTTTATTCTGGTTCAGGTTTAACTAGCTATGGAAATCTTATAATTATAAAACATGGAGATGCTTTTCTTACTGCTTACGGATTTAATAAGGATTTATTAGTATCTGAAGGCGATGAAGTTATAGCAGGACAAATTATTTCTCATATGGGTGAGGGACCTGGAAACTTACCCCAGCTTCACTTTGAGATAAGAGAAAATGGAACTCCAATTAATCCTATGTTATTTATTGATTTTTATTAGGTTAAATGATTATTCCAGCCACTACTTTTCTTAATTCATGCGCTAGTAAATTATATGTCCTACAGGCCGAAGGAGTATTCATTATTTCGATGCCAATTTTTTTCTGATTAAAGAAGTAAGGTATTTCTGGATTTATAAATATCTGATCATTTCCAGTACCTATTAATATAATTTCTGGATCTAGATCAGCCATTAATGAGAGATTTTCTATGCAGATTTCTTCTATTGCCATGCAAGACCAATTGGGAATAATTTTTTCTTTA
>CEUA01026179.1_pt1 | contig 10236 bp, 9 predicted proteins | sample 361541 | NCBI WGS metagenome assembly CEUA01 (sample SAMEA2623079, study PRJEB7988) | marine metagenome | isolation source: saline water (ENVO:00002010), including
CATACAAGAAAAGATTATCAAGATAAGGCTATTGAACTTGCAAACAATAAATCTTTTTTAAATGAAATAAGAAATAAACTTAATAAAAACAAACTTACCAAACCTTTGTTTAATACAAAACTTTTCACAAAAAATTTAGAGAAAGCTTATCTAATGATTTATGAAAAATATACTCAAGACAAAAAGCCAGAAAACATAGAAATTAAGTGAACAAAGAAAACGCAAGTAAACTGTGGAAAATGATACAGAAAGCTGGCGATTATTTACAATACAACTTAATTTGTAGTATTTTTTTTTTTAAAATTAGGAAATTTTAAAATAAATAGCTCAATAGCTAAAAAATATGCGAGCATAGGACCAAGAATATAGATCCATAGGTTTCCAGGTAGACCTGCTGCTAGGTGTGGGCCAACTGCTCTTACTGGATTCATTGCTGCTCCAGTCAGACCACCAAAAACTATAACTTCTACACAAACTACTAATCCGACAGATAAAGCTAGCAAAATAAGAGTTAATTTTTGTATATAAGCAACAAGAATAATTACTGAAGCTAATAGAAACGATAAAATAAATTCTGTTACGAAAGAAATTAAAATATTATGTTCTGATTTTAATAATGGCAAATTTGATCCAACATCGGCAACATTTCCAATAATTAATTTTAAAGAGAAACCAGCTGCAATACTTCCCAGAATCTGAAAAAAAGAATATACCAGGAATGTATTAAATTTAATGTAACCCATTCGGTATTCCATGTATGAAACACCAGGATTTACGTGGCCCCTAGAATATTTTCCTAATGCAAAAATTATTAAAAAAAGAATTATACCCGATGAAAAACCACCCATTAATGGACCAATCTCACTTTCAAAAGTAAAATTTGCCATAACTGCACCTGCGGCAAAAAACACAAGGAAAAAAGATCCAAAAAATTCAAGTGTAAAATTTGAGAATTTAAAATATTTACAATTTTTCATTTGCTAAGCGATAAGTATATTGAAGGTAATTTTTCAGGCAATTCAGATGCTGACTTGATTATAAAATAATTTTTATTTCCAAAAATTTTAGCTAAATACTTGTTGCTTTCGCTTTCAACGCCTACACAAAATACATCTACACCATTATAGGCTAGTCGTCTTACAGCATATTTTGCATCTTCTAATAGATAATCTTGATCTTCTACATCAATATCTGATGGCTCCCCATCAGACAAAATTAACAACAATTTTCTGTAATTAGGTTGTTTTATTAAATCCATTCCTGCTTGTCTAATAGCGGCACCTAATCTAGTTGAATACCCTGGTTTCATTCCTTCTAATCTCTCTAAATGTAAATTTTCCAATTCTTCATTAAATTCTTTTATCTTCCAATATCTAACATCATCTCTTTTATTTGAACAAAAAGTTGAAAGTTCAAAATTATCACCTGCCATATTAATAGCTTTACATAAAATACTTGTGGAATTAATTAATGATGAAAATATTGTTTTTTTTGTATCTTTTACAATATCTTTAGTTGACTCTGATATATCAACTAATATAGATGCCGCTAAATCTCTCCCTTTTCTATTTGTTTTTTTATAAATATTGTTTGATGGGACAGATCCTCTTTTAATATCAATTATAGCTTCAATGCAGCTATCTATATCAAGCTCTTCACCATCGTTTTGTTTTTTTAATTTTATAGGTTTTGAAATTTTTGCACTCTCGATTAAGTTTTTAATATTACTTATAATTTTTGAATTTTCGTAAAGATAATTATTTAAGTTATATTTATTATTTAAGTTAAAATTATATTTTTTAATTTTACACCAATTATAATTCTCTCTTGCAGAATTATAATCATATTCTGGTTGTAACGAAATAATTTCAGCTTCTTCCCCTTGAGAAACTTTATTTGGCGCTATCTTTGCTAGAGGTGTTATCACATCACTATTTTCAAAGTTTTTTTCAGCGTCATCTGTCTCTTTTTGCTCGACCTGATAAGATTCTATACCAGTTTGAAGTTCTTCAAAATCTTCCATATTTTGGTTATCAAAGTTCCATATACCCGAGTTTTCATCACGATATATGGGATCTGGTAAATAAGATTTTGCATTAAATTGTAAACGCATTTGACCAATATCCCAACCTAATACATTTCCTAATTCTCTACTTAAATTTTGGTCATCCCATCTTTTTTTATTTTTGAAAAACATGTCCTTTGCTTTGGTAATCCAGCCATTTGAATCATTGTAATTTTCATCAACTAATGCTCTAGATAATCTTGAAAATAAAGTTCTTGCTGTTAATGGTCCATAAGCTTTATTTAAATTTTTAGATTCTCCTGTTACCATATGGTAGGGCAACCATAATTCTTTTAAACCTGGAAATTCCTTAATTGAAAGCAATTCAACTCTAGCATCCTCTATCACTGAGATGATTGCTATTTGAATTGGTTTAAGTTTACCTATATCAAATCTTTTTTTTGTATATTTCATATGGGAAGCTGTGTGCATAAGTGCAGCCCTAAAAACTTCTTCACCTAGCTTACCAGTGAAACCAGGATACGCAGATGGAATTCTGACAAAATTTTTACTGAACGCAGTTCGTTTAATTGAAGATTTTGTGTTAGTAATTTGAATTTCTTTGACGTTAATATCAATTCCCATTAATGCTGTTGTGTATATTCGCAACTTATTTTCTTGCTTTTTAAAATTGTTAATTCCCGCAGATTGTCCAAGCCACTCTAATCCCTCGGAGTCTTTAAGAGAAAATAATTTTATCCTTTTTTCTAAATCTCCTGCGCTAGCTCTTAAACAAGTTAAAAACCAATCTTCAATTTGCGCAATATTCATTTTTTTTATTAAAAAACTCATTTCACTTAAAATTAATTCTATAACTTCAGGTGCGAGATTGTTCATTTTTTCAACTAATATTAACCAATTTTGTAATTTTCTATCGTTTGTAAAATGATCTAATAATTTTTTTGTAGTTTCACAAAACAGATAAGCTGTTCTTTGACCTTTCTTGATAGTAATTGATGTAAGTGTTGAATAAAAAATTTTTACTGGATCAAATCCAAATTTTTCAATTATGTCTATCGAAGTTACAGTAAATCCTCTAATTACCAAATCTCCAAATGCAGCATTTTTTATTCTTTTTATATATTCAATCCAATTTTGCAGAATTTTACCATGCAAAAATTTCTTAGCTTTAGTTTTTTGTTGATTGGGTAAATTTCCAAAATTTTCTATTGAAATTATCTTAGCACTTTTCATTAACCAAGATCTCTTATAGCTCTTTCTAAAGAGTCACGAACATCTTGCTCATCTGTAATTGGCAATACAATAGCTTTTAGACAAGCCTCCATAAAACTTAGTTTAGAATTAATAAGTTTAGCAGCTGCAATTAACATTCTTGTTGATGCACCTTCGTGTAAACCTTTACCTTTAAGATTTCTTGTTCTTTCTGATACTTTTATTAATTTCTCAGCAATTTCTTTTGTAGTACCACTTTCTAATATAATTATATCTTTTTCTAGCTGATTATTTGGGTATTCAAAACTTATACTCGCAAATCTTTGTTTGGTTGACTCTTTTAAATCCTTTAAAACACTTTGATACCCAGGGTTATAAGATATTACCAAGAAAAAATCTTTATGCGCTTTTATTATTTCGCCAGTTTTTTCTATTGGTAAAATTCTACGATCATCGGTTAAAGAGTGTATTACTACTGTAGTATCTTGTCGAGCTTCAACTATTTCATCTAAATAACATATACCTCCATGTCTTACAGCTCTTGTTAGAGGTCCATCCTTCCACACTGTCTCTGAACCTTCTAATAAAAATCTACCAACTAGATCTGATGCAGTCATATCTTCATGACATGAGACTGTCATTAATGGCATTTTCAACTTCCATGCCATATGTTCAATAAATCTAGTTTTACCTGATCCAGTTGGGCCTTTTAACATTAATGGAACTCTGTTTTGCCAAGCTGCTTCAAATACTTTTATTTCATTTGATGTTTGTAAATATTTTGGTTCTTTAGATATTAAAAATTTTGAATTATCTTTCATTAAATTTATTATTTATATGAAGTTTATCTGGAGGTGTAAATATACACCTCCAGAATAATAAAAAAATTTATCTGTGTGAAGTTTTTTTATTTGGAATACCATCAATTGGGCATTCGTCTGTTCCAATTGTTGGTCTGGTCATCTCTTCAACCATCTTACGAGTTCCCTCTGGATCATTGACCCATTTTCTGTAAAACTCATAAGGCATTTCTGCTGTCCCTTTGTCTCCGTCACCAGAATTTATCATTCCTGTGTATCCTCTATGTAGAAGTTTGAACAAGTGGTTGTTCGACTGACCAGTTGCTCTAGCATCTCTAATAGCTGATACTGACAGTTCTGCATACTGAATACCATTTTCTTCTTCAGCACACTCACCTAATGTTCTGCCATCAAATCCAACAAGTGCAGAATGACCGAAATATGAATATACTCCGTCAAAACCTGCTGCATTAGCAACTGCTACATAACTGTTATTAGCCCATGCCATTGCTTTTGCCATAATAACTTGTTGTTCTTTTGCAGGATACATATAACCCTGACATCTAACAATCAGCTCAGCACCTCTCATAGCACAATCTCTCCAAATCTCTGGATAATTACCATCATCACAAATTATTAAAGAAACTTTCATACCTTTTGGTCCATCAGAAACATATGTACAATTTCCTGGATACCATCCTTCAATTGGAACCCAAGGCATTATTTTTCTATATTTTTGTACTATTTCACCTTTATCATTCATCAAAATTAAAGTGTTGTATGGCGCTTTATTTGGATGGTCCTCATGTCTTTCACCTGTTAAAGAAAATACACCCCAAACTTTATTTTTTTTGCAAGCCGCAGCGAAAATTTCTGTTTCCTCGCCTGGACATGATGAAGCTGTTTCGTACATTTCTTTTTCGTCGTACATAATACCGTGTGTGCTGTACTCTGGGAAAATAACAAGATCCATACCTGGTAATCCAATCTTCATTCCTGAAATCATTTCTGCAATTTTCTTAGAATTTTCTAGAACTTCCTTCCTAGTATGCATTCTTGGCATCTTATAGTTTACTACTGCTACCCCAACAGTATCTTTACTACTACTTATATCACCGTGACGCATTTTGCCTCCTAGTTATTTATAGAAGAGATGATATTACAAAAATTTCTATTTAACAATAAATTTAGAATCGTTATAATTTATAAATATAACAACTGATGTTCAACCTGAAATTGTAATTATATAGTTAGATACTTATTAACCATTGCTTCAGAAATCGTGGAAGCAGCTCCCTTTTCAACAATTGTTCCTCTTTCAAGTATCACAAAATCATTTGCTGCTTCTTTTATAAATCCTACACTTTGCTCAACAATAACGATTGTTAAATTTAGTTCTTTATTTAATTTTACTAGTACCTTTTCAATCTCTTCAACAATATTTGGCTGAATACCTTCTGTTGGTTCATCTAAAAGAAGTACTTTTGGTTTTGTCAATAACGCTCTAGCTATAGCAAGCTGTTGTTGTTGTCCTCCCGACAAGTCTCCACCCCTTCTGCTTAGAAACTCTTTTAAAATAGGAAATAATTCTAATGCAAAATCAAAATCATTTTTTACATCATTAGTTTCATTTTTGTTTCTAGCAAAAGTTCCTAAAACCATATTTTCTTCAACAGTAAACTGTGGCATTATTCCTCTTCCTTGAGGCACATATCCTAAACCAGATTTGGCTCTATCACTTGTTGATAATTTAGTCAGATCTTTTTCCCCTAACGATATATTTCCTTCCATTTTGTTCATTAGGCCCATCATAGTCTTCAATAAAGTTGTTTTCCCCATTCCATTTTTTCCAAGTATTCCGTAGAATGATCCTTCAGCAATCTCCATGCTTATACCTTTTACAACTACACTTTCACCATAATAAGAAGATATGTTTTGAAGTTTAAGCATTTGTAATACCTTTTTTTCCTAAATAGGCCTCTTTAACTTTTGCATCCTTTTCGATAGTTTGCGCTTTTCCTTCGGCTAATAACTTGCCTTGATGCATAACTGATATTACGTCGCTAATTTCTTTTACAAACCCCATATCGTGTTCAACAACAATCAATGTTCTTGTTTCTTTAAGCTTATTAAATAGTTTAACTGTTAGACCCGTTTCATAATTTGTCATACCTGCTGTAGGCTCATCCATTAGAACCAGTTTAGGCTCTTTCAATACTACAAGAGCAATCTCTAACCATTGTGTTTGGCCATGAGACAGAAATTGAGCTGTTTTATCTAACTCATCTTTTAGGCCAACAAATTCAGCTACTTCTTCAATTTTATTTTGATCACTGCTATTAAAAAATTTTAATACATTTTTAAAAAAACCTAAATCTGAGTTTAAGGCAACATATAGATTTTCTTTTACAGTGAGTTCCTTAAATACACTTGGGATTTGAAATTTTCTTCCGATGCCTCTCCTTGATATAATATGCTCCTCTTTATTTGTAATGTCATGATTGTTAAAAATTACATTTCCTGATGAGCATTTTGTTTTACCACATATTATGTCCAACACAGTTGTTTTTCCTGCTCCATTAGGACCTATCAAGCATCTTAGTTCTCCATCATTTATTGATAAATCAAACTCGTTTACAGCCTTAAATCCTTCAAAATCAACAACTATAGATTTTAAATTTAATATTTTATCCATAATTTAATTTTTAGTCCTTTCAAATAGGCCAGCCAAACCTTTTGGTAAAAATAGTACCGATGCAATAAAAACTAATCCCATAACTAAAGTCCAAGTATGTAAAAACATTTCTGACTCCGATAGTTGGCCTTGCCCTGCTGTTATTATTAATGCACCTATAAATGAGCCAAAAATGCTTTGTCTGCCACCAACGGCGCACCAAATCACAACTGATAAGCTTAATGGTACAGCTAAAAAAGTTGGTGATGCAAATTCCATAACAATTGTAAATACCATTCCTGCTATTCCCGCTATAGCCGCAGAAACACATAGCGAAGCAGTTTTGTACACACCAACATTATACCCTAAAAATCTTACTCTGTTTTCATCATCCCTTATTGCCTGAAAAAGTAATCCAGCTCTACTTTTGGTAAAAATTAAAGTTAGGAATAATGTTATTGTCACTACTGTTGCAATTAAATAGTAAGCTGAAGGACCGTATGCATCAAATTCTAGCTTTCCAAATTTCAACATAGACAAATCTGTTATTCCATTAAATCCACCAGTATAACGTTGTTGGTCCATAATTATTAAATAAACTACGATCATTGCAGCAAGAGTAATTATTGCAACATAAACTCCAGATGCTCTTCCACCAAAAATAAAGAATCCCAAAATCAACGCTAAAATTACTGGAACAGCAATTCCAGCAAATATTCCAAATGTTAAAGAGTAAAATGGTTCCCAGAACCATGGCAACTCAGGTACATTGTTCCAAACCATAAAATCAGGCAATCCACCAGATCCTGTATGTACCGCATCAGTTTTCAATTTCAAAGACATAGCCATACAATACGATCCTAGTCCGAAAAACACTGCATTACCCAAATTTAATATACCGGTATAACCCCAAGCCAAACTTAAAGAAACTGCAAGTAATCCAAAGCAAAGATAAGTTGAACTTTTATTTAGCCAAAAAGGATCATCCATTACTAAAGGAAATAAGAAAAGTAAGAAACAAAATATGCCGTATAAAAGAAATGTTTTTTTGTTAATATTAAATTTTGTCATTATTCAGTTAAGATCTAATTTTTCTAGTAAATAAACCCTCGGGCTTTACTCTTAAAATTAATATTATTATTAACAAAACTAAGGCTTTAGCTAGAGTATCATTTGAAAATGAAGCTAGAAAGCTTGAAGATTCTCCAATAATAAATGAACTAGCGGCAGTTCCAATTAAGCTTTCAACTCCCCCCAAAACAACAACCATAAATGCATCGATAATATAATTTGTTCCCATATCTGGAGAAATACTTTTTAGAGGAGCGACAAAAGCTCCAGCGAGCGCGGCTATTCCAGTTCCAAATGCAAATGTTGCCGAGTAAACAAACCCTGAATTGATACCAAAACAACCAGCAATATCTTTATTTTGAGTGACAGCCCTTAATTGTATTCCAAACTTTGTTCTATAAATAATAAACCAAGCTAAAACGAATATTGCTACTGCAAACAAAAAAATAAACACTCTGTAAATTGGAACTTGCTGACCAAACATATCCATACTTTCAGCCATAAAAGTTGGGATTTTCAAATATTGTAATTCGGATCCTACGGTTAAACGGATAAACTGTTGAAGCAACACACCTATTCCCCAAGTTGCTAATATAGTATCTAATAGCCGATTATACAAATGCCTAATAATTAATCTTTCAATTAAAAATCCCATCAAAGCAGTAATTATAAAAATTGGAATTATGCTTGCAATTAAACCCATGCCCAACTTAGTTTGTAAAAACCATGAAGTATAGGCACCAATCATAACAAACTCTCCATGAGCCATGTTTATCACACCAGTAGTTCCATAAATAATAGCTAGTCCAAGAGCCACCATTAGAAGTATAGAGGTCATGCTAAGACCGCTAATAAACTGTGAAACAAAAAAATCCATAATCCTCTTTCAATTTACAACTTACTCAAACAACTTCAATTCCATTTACATGAATATTCTATTATAGGCCCAATATTTAATAATATTGGGCCTATAAATTTATATATTTAATTATTTGTTAAGCGTTAAACTAAACCCTTCTCTGTGCAAGTTTGATCTGGATATGCAGCATAAGGAAGAGGTTTTAACCAAGAGTCAGTTTTTTTAATAATGTCAAACTGACCATCTGATTTACAAATACCTATCTTCGGCCACAAATAAGTATGCAAGTTATCAGGATCAATTCTGATCTTACCTTGCGGTGCAATCATTTCTTGACCTTTAGTTGCCTCCATTATTGTAGTCGGAGTTATATCTCCTGAGCCTATTTTTTCTAGAGCTTGCTTAAATATGTAAACTCCAAAATAAGCAGGTTCGGAAACAAAGTGTGTAACTTTATCTGCTCCCCATCTCTTCAAATATGAAGATACAAACTTCTCATTCTCTGGAGATTGGTGAACCATAAAGTAAGGTGCCGAAGTCAAGTGACCTGCAGCAGCATCACCACCCATAGCAGCAACTTCATTTTCTGAAGTTGTAAGACTACACATTGGCATATTATCTGGATTTAATCCCGCAGCTCTATACTGTTTGTGAAGTGCAACAACTGAGTCTCCTACAACTGTTGAAAAAATAACATCTGGTTTGTCATTTTTAAACTTGTTGCAAACAGATGAGAACTCAGAATGTCCTAATGGCACATACTCTTCCATCAAAACTTCACATCCAAGTTTTTTAAGAAGAATTTTACAATAATTATTCTCCTCTTTTGGATATATATAGTTTGAGCCAATTAAAGACCATCTCTTACCATATTTTTCAACTAGGTATGGTACAAACTCATCTTGCTGTTGATTAGGTACCGCACCAGTATAAATTACATTTTTTGAACACTCTCTTCCTTCGTAAAGAGTAGGATAAAAATATAAATTATTTCTCTTTTCAAAAACTGGTAGGACGGCTTTTCTACTAGCAGAAGTATAACTTCCAAACACTGTTACACATTTATCTTTCATAATAAGTGTTCGAGCTTTGGCAGCAAAAGTTGCTGGGTCAGAAGCTGGGTCGGCTACAATAGGTTTCAGCTTCATACCATTAACACCCCCGGCGGCATTTATTTCTTCAATTGCCATTATGGTAGCTTTATGAAGAGATTCTTCAATGATAGCTAACCCACCCGTTAGTGAAAACAATACACCAACTTTTATTTCTTTATTTGCAGCATACACATTACCCTGTTTCATCCAGATGTGTGGGAAACCGGCAGCTGCCGCACCAACAAGACTAGCCTTAACTGTATTCTTCATAAAGCTTCTTCTTGGATTTATTATCTTTTTCTTAGACATATTACCCCTTTCGTCGCATTGTTATTTAGAATGATTATAACTAAAAAAAACCGTTACTAACAAGAAGAAACAAAATTATTTTACAACTCTTGGTTTAAAATTAATTATATTTGCTTCATATTTAGAAGTGTTTTTAAACTGTAGTTATGAATAAAGAAAACGCAAGTAAACTCTGGAAAATTATTCAGGAA
>CEUA01077319.1_pt1 | contig 10233 bp, 11 predicted proteins | sample 361541 | NCBI WGS metagenome assembly CEUA01 (sample SAMEA2623079, study PRJEB7988) | marine metagenome | isolation source: saline water (ENVO:00002010), including
GTCCAATATCTAATGTATGTTTATGACTAGCAACTAATTTAGGTGGACTCTCACATCTAAACAAATTAGAAACTTTTTTAAACATATTCATACCACCTAATATAGCATTCTTAATACCAAATACAGCACCAATTGGACTAAGAATTTTCTGAATAGGACCTAAAAAAGGACTAAGAAATCCATCAACCATATTAGCAATCTTACTAGTTAATGCACCTATAAATTGTTGTGCAACACAAACAGCAGTATTAACAACATTCTTAACTAACCCAGTAATCATATCTTTTATGGTATTAGTTAAAGCATCTGTCATCTTTGATGCTAAACAATCCATTGCACCAAAAAGACCTTTAATAGGTGAAATTAAAGAAGTTTGAGCAGCAATAACTGCAGCAAGTGCAGCAGGATAAGGTTTAATTATCTGAAACATACGATTAGCTAACTGATCCATGCCACCAGATAAAAATGGTACCATTTTATCCGCAACTGCATTACCAATTTGACCAGTAAACTGCTTTGCAGTTCCACTTATTTTATTAACTACTGAGTTAATTTCACTTGGAAGTTTAACACCAAAATTTCCTGCCTTAGTAATATTATCCATAAAATTACCCAAGTCAGCTTCAATGGTTTCATGAAAGGTATTTTGATGAGCATCAGCAAGAATAATTACATTTCCAGAAGTAATAGAAGCAGGAAAAACTTGATTAATTTCAAAATTTTTATATTCCTCCATTCTTTTAGTAAACGCCAAATAATCTTGGGCACTTCTAGAACCAGATGTTGTTGGAACAATATCCTTTAATGCAGGATAACTTTCTTTTACCGCACCGATAATATTCTGAGAGTGTTTATCAAGTGGATTATCTTTTATAAGCTGGGTAAAATATTTTGTTTGTTTGTTATTTAAAAATGGTGGAGCAGCTGCCGTCATTTAAAGTCAGTATATATAAGTTTATTTATGCAGCATTTAAAGCATATCAAAAGATATCCAATGCTTCATTAGTTAATTTTTGTTCTTCAATCCATGCTGGATTAAGTTGAGTCTTTGCAGTATCAATATATTTTGGAGGCATTTTAAAATCATCATCTATATCATAAGAACCACTTTGAAATTTCTTTCCTGTAGCATAATACATTTCTTCTTTTGGTTCCATAGCAGATGAAGCAACACTCTCTGAGTATGCTGAAATTTCTTGAGTATCAGCCGCTGAAGTAGTAGTAACTTCAAATGATTCTAGGTATTCCTGTACTTCTTCCTTAGTGTTAAGATTATTTTCTTTAGCAATTTCTGCTGCAATCTCATCTGCTTGATTTGAATCTAATGCACTTTCACCAACTTCCATATTCCACAAATCCTTTCCTTTTTGAGTTAAAGGTTTAGCAGGATCTGGAACAGAATCCTTTTCAACTGGTGCCTCAGGATCTAACCCAATTTCCTTTTGGAGTTTCTCTTTAGGTGTCTCTTTGGGATTAGTAGGTCCTTTCGTATTTTTATTATCATTTAACACAGGAATAGGAGCTCCTCCCTGTTCACTTACTTCAACTGGTGCTAACCCTTTCTTTACATTTGCAGTAAATCCAGCTGTTGTTACTGCTTCTCTTGTTCTTGGAAAAACACCAATTATAACAGGAAATCCTTCATCAGGTGCCATATAAAAACCAAAAACCATATCACCTTGAGTAATTCTTAATGACCTTGATCTTCCTCCACCTCCACTACCATCACTTACCCCAAGCATTGCTGTTGCAGTATGAACTTCATCATCTTTAATAGATTCATCAGTATATGCACCAAAAATCCTTACTTTATATCTCCATCCCCACCCAAATCCATCTATCTGTTTCTTCTGATGAGTTGCATCAACAACACGACCCATCCAAAACTTGGTGTCTTCTCCAAAAAATTCATCAGGTTTTTTATTCTTTGCCATTATAATATCTCCTTATTTTGTATGTAGTCCATAAGTATCACGGGCAAGAGTCATAGAAGTATATGATCTATTAGGATCAAAATGATGACAAAGATGAAGAATAAGATAATTACCACTTTGTTGTTGACTAGCAACACCTTCTTCCTTTTTCTCTCCTGGAAATTCAAATTCACATCTAACAAGATCACCTACAACTAATTCTAAATTACAAGGAACTTGAATAGTAACCATCTGAGAATGTAGAAGTTTATATCTCATTCTAGATTTAGCTTGCCATTCACGTGGACTATTATTCTGCACTATAGAAGGATCTTCTTCTAAACTACCAACATCCTCCACCATAAAAGTAACTTTACCACCATCTTCAAGTTCACCTGCTATATCTGATTTTTTACCAAGAGTATTAGTTGGACCATCTTGACCCAATTTAAAAATTTGCTCTGTTTTCTCTAATGTTCTTGGATCTATAAAAACATTTCGACTAGAATATGTTCCATCTTTTACAGCATCTATAACATCCTGATCTTTAGACATTATAGGTGGTCTTAAAATTTTAAAATCATTTTCATCATCTGCTTTTATTGCACCAGAATAAGTATAAGTATGTGTGGATTTATAACCATCATTAGACATTTTCTCCTTTCCTTCACTAATTAAATTATCAATAGATTTAAAATTATATCCATTCTGATTTTGATAGAAGAAATATCCAGGATCACCCTTTACTGGAACAGATTTTCTACATAATGAATTTACTATATCTAAAAATCCCTCATTCTTAGTAATAAAATTATATGAATTTTTAGTTTCATCTACATCAAATTTTACTTTAGAAGATATATAATCTCCCATAAGTTTTTTAACAGTATCACTAATTTTTCCCTTATACTTTCTATTAAGAGGGGTTTTAGAATTTTTAATTCCCAAATTAGATGTCATGTATAAAAATACAGCAGATCTATTACCTTCTTGAACTATAGTCGGTGCACTATTAACTGTAAGATCACCATATTTTATTATTAATTTACCAGAAGTATGTTCTATATCAACCTCAACAGTTTCTAATCCAGTAATTGGTAATCCATCTTTTATACTAGTTTTTCTTTCATTAGAATCTTGTGCCTTATCAGCATCAACTGAACCACCAGCATCAATAAATGTTGCTGTAGCAGTAACCATAGGAGAATATAAACTTTCATAATAATTAAAATCTATAATTTTACCCTTAAGATCAGCAGTCTTACGTTTACTAGAAGCCCTTCCTGATTTAACAGTTTTATGGATTTTTATATCAGAATATAATGCTGATTTAGATGCGTTTGCCATATCTTAATTCTCCACAATAGTTTGAGTAGCAAGAATCACAGTCCTTGGTTTTCTTTTATTCGACTTTAATGAATTTAAATCAATATTAACTTGAGAATTACCACTAACATACTTTTTATAATCAGTTTTAAAATCTTTAAACCCAGATACAGTTTTTGGATAATCCGATCTTTGTGGTGTATTTGGTGTTATTACTTCTTTACTATTTGATAAACTATTTGATAAATCAGTTGATGATGCCACTTGCTCTTTTGTTGGATTCGTAGATAAAGTAGAATCTTTCTTCAAAGATTCTGGGTCATCATTAATTACATGATCCATTAACTTCTCAGCTTCAGGAGAAACCTTAAGTTTAGTTTCACTTCCATCACTTGTAGTTGCACTTGTGGTTGAATCTCCACCCTCTACTTCTGGAAATTCTGCACCAGATTTCGATTTAGCTTTATCAGCTTCCCCTTTCAACTTTTTACCTAATTTCTCTAATGGTTCTATTTTCTTAAGATGACCTTGTAAATTAGTAATGGTAGAATCCAATTCTTTCATTTTCTTTGCATCTTTACTTTCTTCCATCCCACTAATAAAATTAACAATCATCATAAATCCCTTACCAAGCACATTTATTGCTTTCCCAATTCCATCAAAAATTGCTCTATTATTTTCATAAAATGTCCTTATTGCTTCTGTTATTTTTTCTATATTATTAACAAGAGTAGCCATAATAAGGGGCATTGCCAATGATATCATACTATCAAATATTGATTTTACACCACGACCTATTTTTTTACCAACTTTTTTAACACCTTTACCTATACGCTTAAGTGGAGATTTCTTCTTTTCTAATTTTTTTTCTTCTTCAGATCTATCAGATGCAAATTGTGCTTGTTGATCAAGACTTTCTTTCTTAGCATTAATTTTTTTCAAACTATTACTACGATCAATAAGAATACTTTTAATATTAGTAACATTTAATTTGAGTTTAGTAACTCCACTTTCAGGTAATTTTAATGTTTTCATATTATACTATCCCAAGAAGTTCTGGAGTTTCTTCCATATATGGATTTAACTTATTAGTAGGACTAATAATTTCAACTTCATTTACATCATCTTGATTACCTGAAGTTATAGGAGAACCATCCTTTCTAATACGACCCAAATCAATATCAATAAATGCATCTTCTTCTGGTGCTTGATTCAATCTTGCAGCTTGTTCATCAATACCTGATTTTGTATTAATTTTTATTCTTTCAGCTTGAGTTGTTGCTTCAGAAACTATTCTTTGTTCATGTTTTGCTCTAATAGCATCCTGTTGCTTAGCCCAATCTTCATCCCATTTTTTATTCCAATATTTCCAATCTACTTTTTCATCACCAACTTTACTTGCCATTGCCTTTTCTTTCCACTCTTCTCTGGCTGCCTTTTTCTCTGCCTCCATTTCATCTCGCATTTCATCCCTAATATCATCAATTCTAATCTGCTCATTCTTAAAATCTCTCCATGCTGCTTTCTGTGCCTCAGTTCCATGTTCTTCAACACTTATTAATCTTTTACCTCCTGGACCAGTAATCATTCCAGTATTAGTTATTCCTAATTCATGTAATTTTTCTTTCTTTTTATTATTCTCTGCATGAGCATCTACAAATTCCTCACCACCAACAAACTTTTTATGAATCCATCGACCACCTTTCCATACACCATATCCTATGGCAATAGCAGCCATAATTTTCCATGCAAGTGGATTTGCAAATATTCCAAGAGCAGCACCAAGACCACCTATTATACTAACAAGTCCACCTAAAGCAGTTAAAGCAGCAACACCAGCAACAGCACCCAATACCCATTTCCAATGTTTTGCTATAAACTTAAAGAAATTACCAACCTTTTCCTGATTCTTCTCATCCTTTAACCAATCAATAGCATTATTAGCAAAAACTGCAGTTCCTAAAAGTGCTACTACTTCTTTAATTTGATCAAATATACCAGTAACGGGTTTTGCTGCAGCTCCACCAACACTACCTGCAGCACCTTTTGCTGCACCCATTCCTTTCCGTCCAACACCCTTCAACCCTTCTATCATCCTCTCCTTCATAGATCTTTTTCTTTCTGCCTTCTCTTCTCTTTGATTTGCCAATTCCTCCTTTGCTATTTCTTCACGACGTGAAAAATCCAAAGCCAATAAAACACCAATTTCTTCGAGAGTATTATTTACTTCTGCTAATGGATCTTCATTTCCACCAAAAGGTTCTTGTGCTTTAATTACATTCTTTAGAAGAGTAATCTTCTTAGCATTAATTTTAATATTTTGTTCGTTCTGATCTATCTTTACTGTATTATCATTTATTTTACCACGATTCTTTCTTACAAATGTAGTAAGGTGACTAATAGTTGCATGAATCTTATTAGTCTCCTGCTTCATATTTTCATGTGAAGCAACATCACCTTTACCTACAAGAGTATCTGTAGTATCTAAAAGACTTGAAGATTTAATTTTTGCTGGTTGAATTCCTAACTTAGATCCACCAAAATCCATTTTGGGAATAGAAGATCCACCACCAAAAGATTTACTAGTAATATTTAATTTTAATCCCTTAACTGCCACTTTGTTGTTGTTTTAAATTTTCCTCTTCTATATGTTGTTTTAGTAGAGTTACATAAATTTCCCTTTCCCAAGGTATCATATTCTCTAGCTCAGTTAATGAATATTTATGATGTTGAATCAAAGCAAAGTTAATCTTATAGTATGACTCAAGACTAGTATGAGCCATACCTAACTGAAAAAACTTGCTAGTCCCTCCAGTAATACTTCAGATTCAACACCAGTCTTTGGATTTGTTACCTTAAGTTTATGAGAAAGTTTAGGCATTGTCTCAAAAAACTTTTCAATCTCTTTAAATTGTTTAGTGTTTAATTGTTCAATAAACTCTGTCAATTCTTTAGTAGTAGACTCTGATGCATCCCAACTTTCTTCATCATTATAAATCATATCCATACAGGAAGTAATCATGCTAAGTGATTTAGCAACACTATCTCCAGTATCATCAGAAACCTCAAAATTATTATCAATAAATTGTGCTACAGAAGGATACTTTAATTTTAATGAAAGTGTATCATCAAGTTTTACAGTATCTTTATGTTTTCTATTCTTCTTAACTTTAATAGAATCAATATTAACATCTATTTCAACTGTAGTTCTATTATCATCTGGACAAGTAACATTTACCTCTACAGATTCACCCACAGATTTTGCACGAATATTTAAAAACAAATATTCAATATCAAACGTTGCCAAACTTGCAACATCAATACCTTTTGTAAGAATACAATCAGTAAGTATCTGTATAATAGAATTAGTAATCTGAGACATATCTTCAGATTCTAAAGCCATTACAAGAATTTTCTCTTCTCTAACAAGAAAAGGACGATATTTAACCTTCTTATTATTAGAAGGAAGAACCAATTCATAAGTTGGTGTATTAATTTTTGGTAAAGGCATAATAATCTTTCAATATATTATATAGGAGGTTATTTAGAATAAATCATCAAACCAACCAGTAAAGAGATCTTTCCATTCATGATGATTCAATCTTTTCATTATATATCTGTCATAATTAAAACTAACAGATACTTTTAACAACTCTGCAGCACCATAAGTAACAGGAACAGGTGTAATAGATTTAGGGAACGCATTTATAAATTGATATTGTATCTCATTATCATAATCCCTTTCAAATTTTGTAATTGTCATTGAATCTACTTTATAATCATCTGGATACTTCAATCTTCTATAAAAAGGTTTAACACTCTCATTAAGACCAGTTCCATAAGCACCACTTGTAATATAATCCATCCATCCTTCAAAAAATCTCAGCATAGTATAATTTTTATCAACGTAAAAAGTAAAATCAATATCTGTATACAATCTTGTATGAGCAAACTCTTGCGGGACACCCATAAAATTATCCTTTACTTCACCAGTTGCAAATGCACTAGCAGGTAATGATGCATCTGCACAAAGAATTCCAGCATCTCTTGCTATAAACTCTTTCATATCATCAAAACCAGTTCTACGCTCAAGATACCTCATTATAGTTGATTTTAATGAAGAGAAATGAACAAGGTAATGATTGTTCATTGCCAAGTTACCAAACTTCTGTTTGGCCTCATTCATTGTAATTTTCTTGACTAACGATTCTGCCACTCTAAATATTTACTATGATATTCATATTTATTTATGGCCTATAAAGGAAAGTATAAGCCAAGGTGCCCTTACAAGTATAAAGGCGATCCAACTACTATTATATACCGTTCTCTCTGGGAACGTAAATTTATGCAATATTGTGACTCCAATATCAATATTCTTGAATGGGGAAGTGAAGAAATGTATGTATGGTATAAATCTCCAATAGATAATAGACCACATAGATATTTTCCAGATTTCTATATTAAATTAAAAGAAAATACTGGAAGAATTAAAAAATATATTATTGAAGTTAAACCCAAAAAACAAACATCACCACCAGTTAAATCAAAACTTAAAACTAAAAGTTATATGCGTGAAGCATTTGAATATGCAAAGAATCAAGCAAAATGGAATGCAGCAGAAGATTGGTGTGCAGATAGAGGTTATGAATTTAAAATACTCACAGAAAACGAATTAGGAATCAAATGAGTCGTGTTACTTCAATAAGAGAAAATCTAATTGGAACTGAAGATCCTGATGATCTAATGATGGATATTATAAGTTCTTTAGAAGAGGGTGATAAAATTCCTAGTCCTGGAAAATTTTATGTTTTTGTATATAATCCAAAAACACCTAATATTAGATATGATCAAAATCCATTAGTTGCTGTAACAGATATTTTTGAATGGGGTTTTCGTGGTATCAATTTTCATTGGGGGCAAACACGCCAATATACATGGAGTGAAGTAGCTGGAGGTCTCTATGAAGTACATGATGATGAACTAAATGACTTAGATAGAATACCTTTCGCAAAATTCCGTCTAAATAGTTAAAATAATAAGGGTCGATTTCTATAATGGTACTTGGACAAGTTGTTAATCAAGCAAAACAAACAATAGGAAATATTGCATCTAGCCTATCAGTAGACCAATTAGCAGGTCAAATGCAAGGAGGGATATTAAGATATCCATATGAAGCAATGACAGAATCAACTGATTATTTACAGGTTGATGTTCTGGAATATAGACCCATAGGAAAGGGAAAAACTGGAGAACTTATTACTAGACCAGGTGGTAGAAATAATACATTAAATAATAGACTTGGATGGACTTCAATTGGTGGATTATCTTCTAGAGTTTTAAAAAATACAGGAACTATATTATTACAAATTCCCTCAAATATACAAGATTCAAATGATGTTGATTATGGATCTTCTAGTTTAAATGGATTATCAGCTGCAGGAGCAAAAGCATTTCAAGATGTAGCAACTGGTGATTTTGCAACTGCAGAAGGTAGAGAAAAAATGAAAAGTAATGTTGGTGATACTCTTAAAAAAGTAACAAATGATATTGGAGGAATGGATGGTGCTGCAGATATTTTAACTAAACAACTTGCGGCAAGAGCAGTAAATACATTTGGAGGAAATATTAGTGGAAACCAACTACTAGCAAGATCTGAGGGTTCAATTATGAATCCAAATATGGAACTCTTGTTTAATGGTCCAAAATTAAGAAACTTCCGATTCTCTTTTAAAATGACTCCCAGAAATGCTCAAGAATCAGAGCAGATAAAATTAATTATCAGGACATTTAAAAGAAATATGGCACCAAAAACAAAGACAGCAACTAGTAATAAAGGTAACTTCTTTATAAAAACACCTAATGTTTTTGAATTAAGATATAGAAGTGGTAATCAAGATCACCCATTTCTACATAAATTTAAACAATGCTTTTTGACTAATGTATCAGTTAATTATACAAGTGATGGTGTATATGCAACATATGAAGATGCAACACCTATTTCTATGCAACTAGATTTAGAATTTAAAGAACTTGAACCAATTTATGATGTTGATTATGATTCAGATACAGGAATGGGAGGAGTAGGATACTAATGGGATACTTTAGAGAAATACCAAACTTAAGATATCCATCATTCTTATCGGATAGAAAATCATCCTTAGAATATGTTGAAACTAAAAATTTATTTCGTAGAATCAAATTAAGAGATGATCTACAAAATATAGTTACAGTATTTGATAGATATGAAATACCTGAAGGTGTAAGACCAGATAATGTTGCAGAAGAATTATATGGTAGTGATGAATTAGATTGGGTTATTTTAATATCTGCAGGTATTACTAATGTTAGAAATCAATGGCCATTATCAAGTAAAGATGTCTATGACTTTGCATTAGAAAAATATGGAACAACTTTAAATAATACTAGATTTTATGAAACCAGAGAAATAAAAGATAGTAAAGGTAGATTAATTATTCCAGAAGGAAAAATTGTAGATTCAAACTATTCTATTACATTCTACGATAATGGATTATCAACTAATGTAACTGTTTCTGGAGTAACTGCTAGAACAGGAATATCCAACTTCTTATATGAAAGTAGATTAAATGATGATAAAAGAAATATATACGTCTTAAAAACAGGATTCTTACAACAATTCCTAAATGACTTTAGAGATGCTATGATTTATGATGATTCCTCAGAATATATTGATGATTATATAATTCAAACAGAAAATACAAATATAACAATGCCATAAAAAAAGGGGTCGTAAGACCCCTTTCTAATATCAACTTTCAGCTAATTGTTGAAAGTAACTTAAAGCATCATCTTCCTCTTCAGCACCAGTTCCTCTTCCTGCACTAGCAGCAGAAGTAACTAATTGTTCTGCGGAACCACGATCATTATCTTCCTCTATAACTTCAGGATCCTGACGAACTTGGGTTTTATTTCCAAGAACATAACCAAGACGCTTCTTCAAATCTTCATAAGACTT
>CEUA01034888.1_pt1 | contig 10231 bp, 9 predicted proteins | sample 361541 | NCBI WGS metagenome assembly CEUA01 (sample SAMEA2623079, study PRJEB7988) | marine metagenome | isolation source: saline water (ENVO:00002010), including
AGCTCCGGAAACAATTTCGGAAGCTGAAGCAGAAGTAGAATTTATTAATACAACTAATGGCACCTCTGTATCTATCGGGATTTTCGTAGCCACGTAAGATTTATCCCACGCCTTGATTTTTCCTTTTGTGCTTACAATCTCTTCTCCTTTTTCAACAAATAAATTAACAACATCAACAGATTCATTTAACAGACCACCAGGATTGCTTCTTAAATCTAATATTAAGCCTTTTAAATCCTGCTCTTCTTTGAGTTCTATAATTGCATTTTTCAAATCATTAGCGCAATTTCTAGTAAATGACCTAAGTCGTATATATGCAATTCCCTGTTCTAAATATTTTGAATAAGGAACGCTTGCAACCGAAACTTTCTCCCTGTCAAAAGTAACCTCAAAAGATGTGTCTAAATACGGCCGATGAAGCAAGATTGAGACAGATGTGTTGGGCTGTCCCTTTAATACTTTGCTTACCTCCTCTGTTGTTTTTCCTTTAGCACTAACCCCATTTATTTCTAAAATTTTATCACCCGCCATAAGACCTGCTCTTTGAGCTGGAAAGGATTCATAAGGCTCAGAAATAACTACATAATCTTCGACTTTAGAAATCATTGCTCCAATTCCACCGTATTGACCTGTAGTCTGAAACCTAAAATCTTCTATTTCAGACTCAGGGATATAGCTTGTGTAAGGGTCTAACGATCTTAACATTGCATCAATTCCTTTTTTCATCAAATCGCCAGGATTTGTTTCGTCAACATAGAAGGTGTTAAGCTCTTTATATAGTGTAGTAAAAATATCTATGTGCTTTGATATTTCAAAATAATTATCAACAAAGCCTATCGAAACAACTGATGTAATAGCTAAAGTAGAAATTAAAATTATGTGTTTGAATTTTCTCATATCTTTTTTTTTATAGGCCCTATGGAACCGGATCATGACCGTGGCCCCCAAATGGGTGGCAACTAAAAAATCTTTTTATTGTAAGCCTTACTCCCTTCCAAGAACCATACTTTTTTATTGCTTCTAATCCATATTGAGAACAACTTGGAGAATATCTGCAACTTGGCTGTAATAATGGGGAAATCACTCTTTGATATAAAATTATCATCGTGCAAAAAAGAAAAGAACTAGCTTTATTCATATTTCATTAATTAAACGCTTTAAAAGTAAAATTATTTTTTGTTCTAATGCATTATAATTTAAAAGTTTATCATATTGATAAATTATAGCTAAATTCAATTGCTTGTTTGTGTTGTCTAAAGCCTCTTCCAGATCGTTTTTTTGCAATCTATAGGCCTCCTTAATTCTTCTTTTTATAATATTTCGATCTTTAGCAAGTTTTATGTTTTTTTTTGGCACAATAATTAACGACTTTACAGCAACCTGATCATTGTTTTTTTCAAATTTCCAAACTAATCGAAACGATTGTTCCGATATGTAAATTCCTTTGGCAAAAAGATTTTCAATCGACTTGTCTGAGCAAAGTTTTTGTTTTTTTGGGAACTGAAACATTTTTTAAAGTTATAAAAAGATCTTTAACCGTTTCTTCTATAAAGTAAGGATTTATTTGCCCTTAACTATCTTCTTCTTTTGTTAGCTTCTTTAATGTATTGGTCTAAGGCCATTAACATAGAGGGGGCTTTTTTATTTGGAGCCTCAATATCAACCCTAAGGCTATTGTCATTGACAGATTTAAGTGTTGTGGGGCCAAAAACTGCAATCCTAGTGTCATTTTGTTTGAATTGCGGAAAATTCTCTAATAATGACCTAACTCCTGTTGGACTATAAAAAACTAAAACATCATATTTTACCTCTTTCAAATCTAACAAGTCCGAACAAACAACTTTATACATTTGCGCCTTTGTGTAATCTAAACCACTTTCATCTAATATTACGTTGGGACTGTGTTTTAATAAATTAGAACAAGGAAAAAGAAATTTTGATTCTTTATGCTTTTGCATAATAGGAATAAGGCTTGCTAAAGTCTGCTCTCCAGTAAAAACCTTTCTTTTTCTATATGTAATAAAGTTTTGCAAATAATGTGCAATAGCCTCAGAAACACAAAAATACTTTGTGAAGTCTGGTATTCTCAATCTTAATTTCTCCATCATTCCAAAATAATGATCCATGGCTTTTTTTGATGTAAAAATTACTGAATCATGATTTAATATCGAAATTCTTTGTTCTTTAAATTCCATTGCAGTAATTTCCTCCAAATGCATAAATGGTCGGAAATCAATTTTAACCTTATGTTTTTTCTCTAACGAGCGGTATGGAGATTTTCCCTCAGGTTTAGGCTGTGTAATTAAAATTGTCTTAACTTTCTTCTTTATTTCATCCATCTTTTGTCGTAATAAAACCTTATTTCTTATTTTAATAAAAAAACCTCTTTCCTATTAAAAGAAGAGGACAGATTTCAAGGAGGCAAATATACAAAAAAATATAAACCCTAGAAAGAGAAAATAACGTTAGTGCTATTTTCCACAACCAAAATAACTTTAAGCTGATAATAATAATAAACAAGCAAGCAGAAGTAAATAAAATTCCTATTGATATATCAAAAGAAAAAAAATACAGCCCTACTAATAAAGGAAATAATACAAATCCAAGAGTCTTGTCAAATAATAATGAGAAAAAAACAGCAACCCTATTAAGGTCATAAACTTTAAATAAAATACTCAAAAGTTTTATAACCATTATCTTTAACACAAAATATAACCCAACCAAAAAAAGCACTAAAACAATTGCCAAAAACTCATTTACATTTTGAAACTTTACAATTATTAGGGTGTAATTTATACACATTAACAAAAATGTAAGTAAATTTACCCTTTCAGTAAAACCATTGTCTTCTCTTAAGTATTGATTGGCATATCTTTGTGCAAAAACACCCATAAACAAAAGTTTTGCATGCTTCCAGTAAACCCCTTTTATAAGTCCTGTCAAAAAAAGGGATGATACAAGTAAGACGAAAAAAATATCTTGATTATACAATTTTTATAGTTGTTATTATCATATCTATTTGAATACAACAAAGATATATTATGACTTCTTCTTTTCGATTAAAAAAATTACTTTTGTACAAAATTAATTTATCATGAAACAAGATCTATATCAGGCTCCTGATTATTTCCTAATGGATGAGCTACTAACCGACGAACACAAATTAATTAGAGAGGCGGCAAGAGAATGGGTAAAAAAAGAGGTTTCTCCAATTATAGAAGACGCTTGTCAAAAGGCAGAATTCCCAAAACAAATTATTCCGGGGCTGGGAGAAATAGGGGCGTTTGGGCCATACATTCCAACAAAATATGGCGGCCCTAATCTAGATCAAATTTCTTATGGCCTTATAATGCAGGAGCTAGAAAGAGGAGATAGTGGAGTCCGCTCAACAGCCTCTGTTCAGTCGTCACTTGTAATGTATCCAATTTGGAAATATGGAAGCGAAAAACAAAAACAAAAATATTTACCAAAGCTTGCAACAGGAGAATATATGGGGTGTTTTGGTCTTACAGAGCCAGATCATGGATCAAACCCTGGCGGAATGAAGACTAACATCAAAGATTGTGGAGATTATTACCTTCTAAATGGGGCTAAAATGTGGATTTCCAACTCTCCTTTTGCCGACATTGCTATTGTTTGGGCTAAAAATGAAGAGGGAAGAATAAAAGGGGTTGTTGTTGAGCGAGGCATGGAGGGCTTTTCAACTCCAGAAACTCATAACAAATGGAGTTTAAGGGCCTCCTCAACTGGAGAGCTTGTGTTTGATAACGTAAAAATTCCTAAAGAGAATGTTTTGCCAAATAAAGATGGGTTGGGAGCCCCTTTAGGCTGTTTAGATTCTGCAAGATACGGAATTGCGTGGGGAACAATAGGGACTGCGATGGACTGCTATGATACTGCGTTAAGATATTCAAAAGAAAGAATTCAATTTGGGAGGCCAATCGGCTCTTTTCAACTACAACAAAAAAAATTAGCAGAAATGATAACAGAAATCACAAAAGCGCAATTGTTAACTTGGAGACTCGGTGTGCTGAGAAATGAAAATCGTGCTACAACCGCTCAAATTTCAATGTGTAAACGTAATAATGTCGAGATGGCTCTAAATATTGCAAGAGAAGCAAGGCAGATTTTAGGAGCAATGGGAATTACCGGAGAATATTCTATTATGAGGCACATGATGAATTTAGAATCCGTAATTACTTATGAAGGAACTCATGATATTCATTTGCTTATTACTGGGCTCGACATAACTGGAAAAAACGCTTTTAAATAAGAAACTCTATGCTTAAAATTGTTTTATTATGAGGGGAAAATTAAAAGGGCTTTTTTTTATGTTAAGATTACACTACTTAGTCCCAATTTATACCTTTAATTTTTTAGGCCATTTGGCTAGCCTTTCTAAATTCATTCAGGTATATAAAAACATACCCTTTTCCGATTTTTATAACACTAAATTTAAGTATAAAAAAAGAGAGTTGTTATTTGAGCATGTAATAAAAAAAGAGAACCTAAATGCACAGATTGATTATTTAGAGTTTGGGGTTTCAAAAGGAAATTCATTTAGATGGTGGTTAAATAGAATTAAAGATAAGGGTGCTCGTTTTTATGGGTTTGACACTTTTTCAGGGCTTCCTGAGGATTGGGGGCCATTTAAGGCTGGAGACATGTCAAATGGAAACAGCCCGCCAAAAACAAACGACAATAGGGCTTCTTTTTATCAAGGGGTTTTTCAACAAACCCTTATGCCGTTTTTAACAAATTATAAAAATGAAAACAAAAAAATAATTCATTTAGATGCGGATCTCTATTCAGCAACTCTGTATGTTTTGACATTAATTACGCCTTATTTAAAAGCTGGAGATATTATTTTTTTTGATGAATTTAATGTTCCTATGCACGAATTTAAAGCGTTTTCGGAATGGAGTAATTCATTTTACATTCAATATGAAGTAATTGGAGCTGTAAATAATTTTTATCAAGTAGCCTTAAAAATCAAATAATTAATTTGCTATTACAGCAATTTTGCCGCCTCTAATAATTTTTTATACCACTCTTTACCATATTTACGTATAAGAGGCTCTTTCAAAAAAGCATAAACCGGTACTTCTAATTTACTACCGCACTTACATGCGGGCTCACAGATTTTGATTTGCTCATAATTTACAGCATCAAAATCGCGATATTTTTTTATCCTTATTGGAAATAAATGACAAGATATTGGCTTCTTAAAATCTATCTCCCCATCATAATAAGCCTTTTCAATAGAGCATTTTATAATTCCGTTTTCATAAATCGCAAAAACACATTCTCTATCATTTACTAATGTCGTGGTTAAATCCCCTTCAAAATCATATACGGAAACCCCGTTGTTTTCTACTTCAATAACCCCCTCTTGTTTCATAAAAGGCTTTACCTTATCATATATTTCATTCAATTTCTTTTTTTCCTCATCCAGCAGCGGGGCTCCTGCATCTCCCTCTATACAGCACGCTCCTTTACAAGCGTTTAAGTCGCATACAAACTGCTTTTCAAAAATATCTAATGAAATAATTTTATCCTCAACTTGAATCATAAAGCAAAACTACATAAATAATACTTTGATTTACTATTTTTGCTTTATGGTAAATTATGAAGATGTCTTTAAAAAAGTAGTTTCACATGCAAAAGAATATGGTTATGTATTTCAGTCCTCAGAGATTTATGATGGGCTGGGGGCTGCTTACGATTATGGCCCAAATGGTGTTGAAGTCAAAAACAATATTAAAAACTATTGGTGGAAAGCAATGATAAATATGCATGAAAATATTGTGGGATTAGATTCTTCTATTTTTATGCATCCTAATACATGGAAGGCGTCAGGTCATATTGATGCTTTTAATGACCCATTAATTGACAACAAAGACTCTAAAAAAAGATACCGAGCTGATGTGCTTATTGAGGATCACATTGCTAAAATTGAAGCTAAAATTGAAAGGGATTGTGTAAAAGCCTCTAAACGTTTTGGAGATGCTTTTAACAAAAAAGAATTTGTCACTACTAATGGTCGGGTGTTAGATAGAAAAAAACAAATTGATGTTATTCGCAAAAAGATTAACACCTCTCTTTCTTTAGGAAAACTAGAAGATGTTAAAAAATTAATTGAGGAATTAGATATAAAATGCCCTGTTTCCGGCACAAATAATTGGACAGATGTTCGTCAATTTAACTTGATGTTTAAAACGCAAATGGGCGCTACTGCTGATGGTTCTTCTGATTTATATCTAAGACCAGAAACAGCACAGGGAATTTTTGTAAACTTTCTGAATGTCCAGAAAACTGCCCGCATGAAAATTCCTTTCGGAATTGCTCAGATTGGAAAAGCCTTTAGAAACGAGATTATAGCGCGTCAATTTATTTTCAGAATGAGAGAGTTTGAACAAATGGAAATGCAATTTTTTGTTCGCCCTGGAGAAGAGATGAAGTGGTACAATTACTGGAAAGATTTTCGAATGAAATGGCATGATTCATTAGGAATGGGTGAAGAAAATTACCGTTTTCATGACCATGAAAATTTAGCACATTATGCCAATGCAGCTGCTGACATTGAATTCAAATTCCCATTCGGATTTAAAGAGCTCGAGGGGATCCATTCTCGTACTGATTTTGACTTAAAGGCACATCAAGAACATTCTGGTAAAAAACTTCAATATTTTGACCCAGAATTAGGGAAAAGCTATATCCCTTATGTAATAGAAACTTCTGTTGGTTTAGATAGAATGTTCCTTGCCGTATTAAGCCATTCATTTCGAGAAGAAAAATTGGAAAATGGAGAAACGAGAGTTGTATTAAAAATCCCGGCTCTTTTGTCTGCTACTAAAGCAGCTGTTCTTCCTTTAACTAAAAAAGACGGACTTCCAGAAAAAGCGAAAAACATCATCAGATCTCTTCAAATAGATTTCAACTGTCAGTATGATGAAAAAGATTCTATCGGTAAAAGGTATAGAAGACAAGATGCTATTGGAACTCCGTATTGTATTACGGTAGATCATCAAACCTTAAAGGATGACACCGTTACTTTTCGAGATAGAGATACTATGATTCAAGAAAGAGTTTCAATAGAAAAACTACATGCCATTATCTCAGATAAAGTCAATATTGCTAAGTATTTAACTTAGTTTTCTGCTTGAGTAGTCACAGAAATTTTATCGAACGTAGCGTCAATTGGTGGTTGAATCTTTTCCACCTCAACTTTTACTTTTTGTACTTTTTTTAATTGTAAAATTGCATTTGCTATTCTCTTTGCTGGAACTTCAATCATATTTGCTCGGACATCCATTTGCTCTTTTACAACATCTATGATTTTTACATAGTCAACAGTATCGTTTAAATCATCTGATTTTTGTACTACTAATGTGTCCACATTTACCCATACATTTACAATAAAATGACCTCCTAATTTTTTTTCCTCTGGCAGGTGACCATGATAAGCAAAAACTCTAATTCCTTCTAATGTGATTAATCCCATTGTTTTATAGTATTTAATGCTGTTTCCATTCTGTTAACAACCTCTTCTTTGCCTAAAAGGGAAGCAATATCAAAAAGCGAAGGCCCCACTCCTAGCCCTGTTAAAGAAACCCTAAACGCAGGAAGTAGCCTTCCCATTCCAAGTTCATTCTCTATTAGGTATTCTTTAAATTGTGTTTCAATATTATCAGAAGAAAAATCTGCTAATACTGCTAATCGATCTTTTAATTCCAACATATGTTTTGGAGTGTCTTCTTTCCACTTTTTACGAATTGTATTTTCATCATAATGTGTAGGGGGCACAAAATAATACTTCCCTTCTCGCCACATATCTTTTGTAAAAGTAGCTCTTTCTTTTAGTTGCTCACAGACAGCTGCCACAAAATCATCATTAGCATCTACTCTGTTTTCTTTCAAGATAAATTGTAACTCAACAGTCAATTCTTCTTTTGTTTTTACTCTCAAATACTGCTGATTAAACCATCTTGTTTTATCAAAATCAAACTTTGCCCCCGCCTTCCCTACTCTCTCTAAACTAAACGACTCTATTAACTCTTCCAGAGAAAAAATTTCTTGCGTTGTGCCTGGGTTCCATCCTAAAAATGAAAGCATATTTATAAATGCTGCTGAAATATACCCGCTTTCACGATAACCGGAACTAATATCTCCTGTTTCAGGATTTTTCCACTCTGTTGGAAATACAGGAAACCCTAATCTATCCCCGTCTCTCTTGCTTAATTTTCCATTTCCATCAGGTTTTAAAATTAATGGTAAATGCGCAAACTTGGGCATTCTATCTTCCCATCCTAAATAATTATATAACAAGACGTGTGTAGGGGCAGAGGGAAGCCACTCCTCACCCCTAATAACGTGAGAAATTTTCATTAAATAGTCGTCAACAACATTTGCAAGGTGATATGTAGGCATGCCATCCGATTTAAAAATCACTTTATCGTCCATGTTGTTAGTGTTAACTACTACCCAACCTCTAACTATATCATTTAATTTTACTTCTTCGTTTCTTGGCATTTTTATACGAATAACATACGAAGCCCCTGAATTTATTCTTTTAGAAACCTCATCTTCTGAAAGTGACAAAGAATTCTGCATAGATGATCGGGTAATTGCATTGTATTGTGGAGAGGGAACGCCTGCAGCTTTCATCTTTTCTCTCATTTCGACAAGCTCTTGTGGTGTGTCAAAAGCATAATATGCAAAACCATCGTCTATTAATTTTTCTGCATACGGACGATATATATCTTTTCTTTCAGACTGTCTGTATGGACCAAAATCTCCACCAGCAATTACCGATTCATCAAATTCAATACCACACCATTTAAGAGAATTAATTAAATATTCTTCTGCACCCCGCACAAGCCTAGACTGATCTGTGTCTTCAATTCGAAGAATCAATTTTCCTTTTTTGCTTTTAGCAAACAAATAATTATATAAAGCCGTTCTAACACCCCCAATATGTAATGGTCCAGTAGGGCTAGGGGCAAATCTGACTCTTACTTCTGACATTTTACTATAACTTTTGTATTGCTAAGATACGCTTTCTATACAAACTAGTTTCTAAAGATTATTAAAATTGTATTTTTGTAAAAATGAGAAATAACAATATAAATCTACTGTTTGAAAAACTAAATGAGTTTATCAAAAAATACCATAAAAACCAGCTAATTAAGGGTGGTATATATGTTGTGTCTATTTTGGTAGTATTCTTTTTGCTTTTCGCTATTATTGAGCACTACTCATCATTTGGTGTGAAGGGGCGAACTTTTTTGTTCTGGACCTATATCTTATTAAATCTTTTGGTTTTTGGCAAGCTTGTGATGATGCCGCTATTACATCTTTTAAACCTTGGGAAAACTCTTAATTATAAACGTGCCGCAAAAATTATTGGCAAACATTTCCCGGAAATTGATGATAAACTAACTAATGTTTTAGAGCTTGTAGAAATATCTAAAATAGATAGCAACTTAATTACCGCAAGTATAGATCAAAAAACAAAAAAACTTTCACCTATATCTTTTAAAAGCGCAGTTGATTTTACTGTAAATAGAAAACATATAAAATGGGTGTTAATTCCTGTTATGATTGTTTTTCTTTTTATTCTTTCTGGCAAAGAATATATGCTTAGCGAAAGCTCTGCCAGAATTATACAGCATAACACTTTTTTTGAACCAAAAGCTCCGTTTAGTTATCTGTTTTTAAATGATCAGTTACATTGTAAACAGTTTGAAAGCTTTTTGCTAAAAATAAAAATTGAGGGCAATCAAATACCAGAAGAAGTATATGTAAAGTACGGACAAAACACGTATAAACTTAATGGCTTAGGAAATCATGATTTTGAATATCTTTTCAAAAGAGTACATGCAGATATAAACTTTCAACTTTATGCCGGAGGCTACCTTAGTAAGGGGTATCAACTTAAATCTTTATTGCAACCAAAGGTTGTAGATATGAATATTCATATAACATATCCAAAATACATAAATAAAAAACCCACAATTATTAAAAATACCGGAGACCTTATTGTTAATATAGGAAGCACCGTTAATTGGAACATTCAACTAGAACATTCTGATAATTGTGTGTTTGTTATTAATAATAAAGAAAAAGGAAGATCGACAAAAAATAATTTAATAATACAAAGCCAACTTTTTAGTTCTACTAGTTATTCTATTATAAGCTCAAACTCCAATAATCTATGTGACACTCTCAC
>CEUA01184595.1_pt1 | contig 10226 bp, 5 predicted proteins | sample 361541 | NCBI WGS metagenome assembly CEUA01 (sample SAMEA2623079, study PRJEB7988) | marine metagenome | isolation source: saline water (ENVO:00002010), including
AAATATAGCTTAACAGAGATAGAAAATATGATGCCTTGGGAAAGAGAAATATATCTTGCTCTTCTCCAACAATATATTGAAGAAGAAAATCTAAAAGCACAGCAACAATCGAATGGCTGAACAACTAAAATCACCAATATCAGGAGGAATACGAGCAGTAAGAAATAAAGTCCCTGCTAGTATGTTTGCTGCTCCTGGAGTTACACCACAACAAGTTGCTCAGCCTCAGGATACTGTTACTCCAGTTTTAGTTCAAAATAATACTTTATTATTGGGTAACGTTGTTAGACAACTTAATGTTGTTACGCAACAAATGCGTAATTTAAGACAAGGTATAGATGTTGTAAGAAGCAATATGGAGCTTCAGCTTTCTTTAGATAGACAAAGAGAAGCAGCAGAAGCAAAAAGACAATTTGAGTCATCAGAAGAAAATTATAGATCAGAGGGTGAGAAGAGAATAGAGCAAAAAACTCAAGCAGCTTTAATAACACCGTTTTCTAGAATAGCATCAAAGGCTCAACTTACTTTGGGTTCTTTGGGTAAATTTTTCACTACTTTATTTTTTGGGTGGTTGGCAAATAAAGGCATACAAGCTATGCAAGCTATGTCTGATGGTAATAGGAAAAAATTAAAACAAATTGGTTTAACTGTTGCTGGATCATTACTTACTATTGGTGCGTTATTTTTAACTAGTAAGTTTGGTATAGCTAGAATTATTGGATCTTTAGGTAAAATACTTTTTACTACTAAGGGATTTGCTCTTGGTAAAGTATTCAGTGCACCTTTTATATGGTTTGGTAATATCTTTAGAGGTGTTCTTGGATTCCTTGTCTCAAAATTTCCTTGGGTTTTATTAGGTGCTTCACTTCCTCAATCAGGTTGGAATGCTGATCAAGGTTATAATGATGGTGGACTAGTAGAAGGAAGTTCTGATGAAAACGAAGGATCAAATAAGGTGAATGAATTATTAGAGAAATATCCAGAATCTAGACTTGAAAAAGATAATAATGTTGTTGGTATTACAACAGCAAGTGCACCACCATCTCTTCAAAAGAAAGATGAAGAACAAGGGTGGCTTAAGAAATTTATGAGCTTTGATTGGTTATTAGGTGATCAGGTTCCTTTAGATGAAAATCGTCTACCAATAGTACCAGATGGTCAAGATTCTACTGTAATTATAGATGGAAATGAAGAGAATGTAAATAAAGATATAATAGTTAACAGTGTAGAGGATTTTCGTGAGAAATATCCAAATACTGTTCTTCCTGAAGGTTTTAATACATCCCCTTGGGGATTTGGTATGAATAAAACAGGTTCATTTGATTCTTCTTCAATTGAACCAATTAAAAAAGATCAAAGTAATATAAGTGAAGTAATAAGTAAAGAAGTTGAAACTGGTCCAACGATAATTCCTATTCCTATTAGTGGTAGTAGTAAAAATCCTCTTGACAATTCAGGAAAAATTGGTGGAGCATCTGGAACTGTACCAACTATACCACCATTGAATGATAGTAATAATTATGTCTATACGGCATATAAAGAATTTAATATAAGTCCTGTTAGATAATTATGGCTGTTGCTCAAAGAAAACTTAGGAGGTCTTTACTAAATTCTTCTATTAATATTAGAAAAATTGGTGAAAGTATGTCTACCTTTGGCAAATCAATTGTCAAAACAAGTACAGCTACCTCTGAAATTATTGATGTAACTCAGAATAGAGCTAAGTTTACAAATAGACTTATTAAAGATGATGATAGATATTTTAGAAAAAGAGTAGAGGCAAGAAGAAGGAGAAATAATGAAGATATTATAGAAGCTTCTACTATTACTGGAGTTATTAAGCGTACTGGTAAAATACGTACTAGTAGTACTAAAGGATTTTTAGGTAGAATAATGGACTTCTTTGGTATTCTTTTTCTTGGTTGGGGTCTTAAATATCTACCATCGATTATAAAGGGTGCTAATGCTTTGATGAAAGGTATGGGTAAGTTAGTTTTAATCTTAAAAGATTATCTATCTGGAACTTATGATATACTTAGTGGATTTGGTGGAGCCTTAACATCTATTGGAAAGTCTGTATTGAGTATGGACTTTAGTACTTTATCTCAAGATCTGGGTGATAATTTAAGTAAGGTTGTTGATGGTTTTAGTGATTTATATAATGCTATGGTTGAATCTTTTCAGGCTGTCGCAAATCCTGTATGGTGGGGTCTTAATATAATTAAAAGGAGTTTTTGGCAGTTTGGTAGACCTGATCCTAGTGAAATGGGTGATGATTCTAATACTGGTTTTAATAAAGGTGGATTAGTTAAACATGATACACCTCCTGCTGTTAAAAATAAACCTAAATTATCTCCTATTAAACCATTAAAGTTTAATACTGGTGGATCGGTTAAGACTAAGGGAACTGTTGGATATGATACTGTTCCTGCTTGGTTAACATCTGGTGAATATGTTATAACACAATCTGTTGTTAATGATTTGGGTACAGAATTTTTTGATGCGATAAATTCAATGACATACCATCCTTCAATTAAGGATATTGATGTTACTGAAGATCAAACTGATAAGTATAGGAAATTTCAGGAAAGAATGTCTAGAAAATGGGCATTTGAATTTGATAGATTTGTTGATAGTGTTACGAACTTTATATCTAACATAGAGCAACCAACTTTTAATCCTGAGGATATAATTTCTAAGATCAATACTGAATTGGATTCAAATTCTGAAGAACTTGAAAATATAGGACTCAAAATTAATAATATGATAAAGGTGATTAATAAAGATATATCTAATATTCAATTTGAACCAGTTAGTAAAACCAAACAGATTTTTGTTCCTATATCAGATGGTCAAGATACTCAACAAGCACTTCCAGATGTTACTGGACAATATATTGGTGATATTGTAAGTAAAAATGTTAATATTATGAAAATACTTCAAGATTTAAAATACGCTTAAAATGGCAGCAAAAGATCCCTCTATTTACGAATATATTATAATTGAGTCATCTGACGGTAAACGTAAAGTTAATATAGAACCTGCTGTTGTTGGATTTCAATACTATGAAGATATATTTTCTCCAACAATTACAGCAAAGATGTTGATTGTCAATACAGGTCAGAGTATAAAAGATCCTGATGGTAATAAGTTACAATCACTTTATAATGGTTTACCTATAAGGGGTGGTGAAAGGGTTGTTATGAAAATTTCTGGTAATACTAAAGATAATCCAGGATTATCTTTCTCTAAAGATGATCCTAATAAACATCTTTATGTTTCTAGTGTTACTAGTGTAAGTAGAACATCTACACTTGAATCGTTTGTTTTAAATTTAGTATCAAGAGAAGCTATAACTAATGAAACTTCTAGGGTTGGTAAAAAATATAAAGCTGGAAAAATATCTGAAACTGTAACTTCCATAGTTAAAGAATTTCTTAAGACAGAAAAAGAGATGGATGTTGATGAGACTGAAAATAAGTATGTTTTTATTGGTAATATGAGAAAACCATTTACATTATTGACTTGGTTGGCTTCTAAATCTGTTCCTGGTGGAAAGGAAACTAAAGAAGGTAGTGGTGGAACTGCTGGATATTGTTTTTATGAAACTATGAGTGGATTTAAGTATAAGTCTATTGATGGTTTAGTGACTCAAGAACCGTTTGATAAAGAGTATCAATATACTGAAGTTGTTGATAGTACTGCAATGGAAGATGATTATAAGATTATAAAATATAGAACTGATGAGAATCAAGATTTACTTGGAAAGTTAAAGAGAGGTGCTTATTGTAGTTATAGAATGTATTTTGATCCTCTTGAATTGAATTATAGAGATAAATTATTTGATCAATCTGATTATAGTGGTAAAGTAAAAAATACTGGAGAACCAATAGTTTTACCTCCTGTAGCACAGGATGCTGATAAAACTTTAGGTGAAATTCCTAGTAGATTTATAACTGCTATTATAGATAGGGGAACTTTTGATCCTGATCCTAAGACGACTGCAAAAGAATTAGCAGATAAAAAAGATCCAAATGCTTACCCTATGAAGGTTCAGGCACAATCTTTGATGAGATATAATACTATTATGACTCAGACAATATCAATGACAATACCTTCTAATACTAATTTAGAAGCTGGTAAGCTTATTAAATGTTCATTTCCTCTTCTTACTGTTTCTAAGGATAAATCTGATGATCCACAACAAAGTGGTCTATATATGATTAGAGGACTATGTCATTATTTTGATTCTGATGGATCATACACTTCTTTGGAGTTAATTAAGGATACTTTTGGAGAGCAAGAAAAATGATTGAAGAGTCATTAATAAAAAGTAATTTTCTAGGTAGAGATGGATTTATATGGTGGGTTGGGCAAATCGCACCAGAAGAAGCACAAGGTGCTCAGATAAATGGTGGTGGATTAGGTAATAGATTTAAGGTTCGTATTCTTGGGTATCATCCTTATGATGAGGCAACCTTAGAAAATGATGATCTTCCTTGGGCACAAGTTTTATTAAGTCCTACTGATGGATCTGGAAGAGCAAATAGAGCAACGAGTGTAAAATTATCACCAGGTGATAATGTTTTTGGATTCTTTTTAGATGGAGATGATGCTCAACAACCAGTTATAATGGGAGTATTTGGTGGTACACTTACCTCAGAACCATATATAACCGAAAAATTTAAAAATCCATTTCAACCATTTAAAGGATATACTTCTAAAATAACAAATGATGGTGCTTATATTATAAACAGAGAATCTAATGAGGCGAATACTAAATCTCAAGTTTCCCCAAGACATGTTCCTACATCAATCTTACCTTCACTTGGTGAGGATGCTAGGACTGCTTATAATGCTATAGGATCTACTGTTGTTGCTGCTACTCCTTCACAATCATCCGCAGTACAGAAAATTAGTGGAGAAGTTAATAATCTTGTTAGTAAAATTCAATCTATAACTGGTGGTCTTGGGAATGCTGTTGGTGCTATATCTGGTAAAGTTTCTAAACTTATAGATGGTGTTACATCTAGTATTAAGGGTATATCTAAGGGATTGGTTAATAATATGACTAATAATCTCTTTAGTAAGGGATTAGCACCAGTATTGAAAGGTGGATTGGGTATATTATATAAAACTGTTTTCGGTCAAGTTTTATCTGCCACAGGAAAAACTTCTATAGCAAAAAGAGCTGGTGCTGCAGCACAGGGAGCAATGATGCCAGCAATTAAAGCTATGCAAAATATATTACCTTGTGTTACTTCTAAAATAATGGATGGTCTTGGTGGAATAATTAAGCAATTGCTTCAGAGTGTAGCGGATAATGTATCTAATTTTGTTTCTTGTATTGCTGATCAATTTGTTGGAGGTTTATTTAATTCTATTGTAGGTGGAATCACTAATGCGATGAGTGGAGTTATGGGAGGAGTAGGTAGACTTCTTGGTTTTATGGGTGGATTTGATATAGGTGGTTTTCTTAGAGGTAAGGCAGAGGGATTGATGGGATTAGTTGGTGCTTTAACTTGTGATACTTCAGAACCAACATTTAATAAGAAGACTGGAGAATGGACAATTGGTAAAGGTCCTAAAAATATAATTGGTGTTTCTGTTGATGCTATAGTAAAAGTTGCTAATGCTGCGGATAAACTTGTAGAAGATATTGTAGGTGGTATTCAGGGAATAAGTGTTGCTTCTGGATCTTTGGGAATGTTTGATTTCTTGAATCCAAGTGTAAGTAATCCTGGATTTAAGAGTGGACTTGGGGAATGTTATGCTGGTCCTCCATTAAATTGTGCTGGATTGAAGGTTAATATTTTTGGTGGTGGAGGCACACAAGCACTTGGTAAAGCAATTATGGGATCTATAGTTGGTGATAATGCTGCTGCTGTTGGAAGTCTTATTGGAATTGATTTGGTTAGTGGTGGATCTGGATATACAACACCACCATATGTTGAGATAACTGATAATTGTAATAAAGGAGTTGGTGCTATAGCAAGAGCAGTTATAGATCAGGATGAAGATTCTCCTACTTATCAACAAGTAACAGACATTTATATTGTATCAGAAGGTGAAGGATACCCAATACCTGATGATCAAGATCCTGTTGTAATAGATCATATTGTTATTGTTAATCCTGGACAAGATTATGATAGTGATGATACAATTACTGATGGTGATAATGAATATACTATTCGTGTTGATGGTAGAGGACATATTGTAGATGTCTTTTCACCAGATAATTCATTATTAAATCAGAAAGACATTGAGGAATTGCCATCACTTACTATTAACACTAAAACTGGGTACGGTGCTGTATTAAAAGCTGCCTTGAAGGTTAAACCTACTTATCAAGGAGAAGTTAAGCAAGTTATCGACTGTGTGAGTTGAAATAAATAAAAGGGTATAGTATTAGAATATGTCAGAAAGACCAACAAATTGGCAACAAAGACAATATCTTTCTTTTGGTCCACATTTTAGGATAGAATCTGCTAATCCTGAGATGGGAATCAATGGATCTATAGTTTATGATTTGTTTGCCCAAACTGCTAATGGTGATAAGAGCATTGTTGGCATGGCAAATGGTGGCCTTTATCACATTTATAATGATCAAGCAATTGAAATAGTTGGTGGACAAGAGGATGAATCTGGTGGAGTTAATATTAATATTATTGGTAAGAATGGTGATGTTTGGATTACAGCACAACAGAATGGTGAGGTGAAGATAAGAGGGAAGAAGATAGTAGTGGATGCTGATGAGGATATGGATTTAGTTGCAGGTAATAATGTAACTATTAAAGCTGGAAATAGAATATTACTTAAATCAAATGTAGCAGATTGTGATGCTTTAAGAGGTAATCTAGCACCTAGAGATGTCACATTTTTGGGTCAAGTATACGGAGGTAGTAAACTTGGTATTGATAAAATTCCAACTGGTGGGTTGATATCATGACACAAGAAAAGGAAAGGTATCCTGGTAATCCGTCGTATGAGGATAGTGCTACTACCAACGTTGTTGGTGATGGTGAAAACGGTGGTGTAGTAGAATTTAATGATGATGTATATGTTTATGGCACACTTTATGCTGATGTATTTGGTTCTGCTTTAAGTGTTGATAGTTTAACAGAATTAGAAGTTGGTAAATTAATAGTTACTGATGACGCTTTCTTTAAGAAAGATGTTTATATTGATGGGGAATTATATTCAGAATATTTAACAGTAAAGCAAAGATTTAATGTTGGTGTTGGTGGTACTGTTCTTACTGCTATATCATCAGAAAAATATGAAGATGATGGGCAGATACCAGGTCGAGTAGGTATAGGAACTTCACAACCTGATGGTAGATTGCAGGTATCTGTTGGTGGTGTGGGTCTTGATCCAGAAATGCCAATTGATCCCCTTTATTCTGCTCTTATTGTTACTGATACGGGTGGTATTGGTATTGGGACAACACAACCTGATGGTAAATTCCAGATTGGTGATGAATGTATAACAGTTACTGAAGAGTGTAGAGTTGGTATAGGGACCAGTCTGCCTGATGGTAAAGTGCAGGTTGGAGTAAGAGAAAAATCATTTATTTTAGCACAAGATTCTAATACTGGAGTTACTTCAGTAGGTATTGGAACAACACAACCATACCAACGTCTGCAAGTTGGTGAAAAAGATGATTCTTTTGTTGTAACTGAAACGGGTATTGTAGGAATTGGTAGTACAGATCCTGGTAATATACCTGGTTATAGTGTTGCTAATGATGGTCCAATAAAACTTGATGTAGAAGGAACGGTCAAGATTGATAGGAATATAATTGACTCTGCTGATTCACCAGGTGTCAATGGATACTACATGAATCAGGATGTAAATGGTATTCGTTGGATACAAGCATCTCCTTTAAGTCTTGATGGTATGTATGCCCAAGATGAGGGTGTTTATTTACCTAATAATAGTGCTGCTCAGTTATTTACTGTTTGGAATTATAAACAAATTAACAGTCAAGGTATTGGTGTAGATAATTTAATTCCAATACCAAATCCAAATAACCCAACAATGATCTGCGATGTGCAGACACAGGATTTCTGGGGTCACAATGGAACTGACATCTATAGGATGACCAAGGTTGGTATTAATAATAATAGTCCTAATGCTCAGTTAGATGTTACTGGAACACTTCATGTTACTGGTAATGTTGATTTTGATTCTCAGTTAAATGTTGATGGTGATACGTATTTAAATGCTAAACTAGATGTTGATGGTGCTACAACTTTAAATGCTACACTAGATGTAGATGGTAATACAACTTTAAACGCTGCATTAGATGTAGATGGTGGTACAACTTTAAATTCTACTTTAGATGTAGATGGTCTTACCACATTCAATGATGTTACTGATGCCACTAGTCCTACAAATGCTTCTGTTCAGATTGATGGTGGTTTAGGTGTTGTTAAAAAGGTACATATTGGTGGAAAGGTAACTGTTGATGATGTTACTCAATCAAATGACAAAGATACTGGATCTATAGTTACTGAAGGTGGTGTTGGTATTGAAAAGAACTTAAATGTAGGTCAGAATACAAAACTTATTGGTACTTTAGAATTAGAAAGTTTCTTAATTGATAAAATTAATAAAACTGGATATGATTCTAGTAAAACTAAGAATGATTGGAGATTATCCGCATACGCAGATGGTGTAAAATGGAGACCTTCTGGTGTAGAAACTAAGAATACTTTTTGGGTAACAAAGGATGGTGACGATACTAATACTGGATTGTTAGAAGGTGATGCTATGGCAACTATAGGTGCTGCTGCAGCAGTAGCACAAGAGGGTGATACAATTAAAGTTCGTTCTGGTGTTTATACTGAAAATAATCCTATTGGATTGAGGGATAATGTTACTGTAACTGGAGAAGATCTTAGATTAGTTAGTGTTGTTCCTTCTAATACTAATAAAGATGTTTTCCATGTCAGGCGTGGTTGCTTAATACAGAATTTAAGTTTTCATGGTTCAAATGGTGTAGCAACGAATCATGATGGAAAGATGGGTGCTGTTGCTTTCCCACCAACCATAGCAGATGTTAATAGTGGTGAATTTTTCCAAGCAGTTTCTGGATTTACTGACGTTGGACCAGCAAATGAAGGATCAACGGGTAGATATAAGAGTCCTTATATTAGAAACTGTACTAACTTTATGTCAGGTAGTATTGGTATGAAGATTAATGGTCGTCATGTAGATGCTTCTTATGGTCCAACAAATAATCTTGGACAAGATTTGAAGAGTATGGTGTGTGATTCATTCACCCAATATAATGAGGCAGGTATTGGTGTTTCTATTTCTAATAATGGATATGCTCAATTAGTTTCTATTTTCACTATTGGAAATAAGATTGCTATTGGTTGTACTTCTGGTGGACAATGTGACCTTACAAACTCTAACTCATCATTTGGTATTTTTGGATTAGTTGCTGATGGTGTTGGTGCTGTTGAATTTGATGGAACAACTGAGGAAGCTATTGGTGGAGAATCTGATAATGTTAAGTTATTAGAATGTAGAGATTTTAATAGTCCCAGAAGATATAGAACGCCATTTGATGGACAGGGAGCATACTTCCATTTAGATTTGACTACATATCAGGATGTTTTGCCTTCATTTAGTGGAACGGTAACTAAACCTTTAGAATTTATTAGGTCTATTGAAATAACAAATGGTGGTAATGCTGGTGAGTATAGTGCTTCTGCTCCACCACTTGTTACTGCTACTTTACCTAGAGGTCCAGAAGCAATTTTTGCCGAGTTTTCTCCAAATATAACTGAAGATGGTAGACTTGAATCAATTGATGTAATTGCTAGTGGTAGAAATTTCTTACCTGTAAATAATGATGCTGCTACCAGAGATAATACTAAAGAACAAGAGTGTATAATTACTATATCTGGTGGTGGATCAGCAACTGCTGAAGCAAATATGGATCCTATTCTCTTTACTGTTGATGAAGCAACTGAAACTCCTACAGTATTACCAGATAGAGGAAAGACTAAAATAACTTTTAATGAGTTTATTCCATATGCTGTAACTGCTGGTACTAAGGTAGAGTTGGTAAGGTTGAGTAGGATTATTACCAGTTCACATTCGTTTGAATACATAGGTGCTGGTACAGATATAAATACAGCTAACCCATTCCAGGCTGGAAAACCAATACCAGAAAATGAAGTTGTTGCCATTAATGGTGGTCAAGTTCCTTT
>CEUA01184121.1_pt1 | contig 10222 bp, 21 predicted proteins | sample 361541 | NCBI WGS metagenome assembly CEUA01 (sample SAMEA2623079, study PRJEB7988) | marine metagenome | isolation source: saline water (ENVO:00002010), including
CAATCAAATGCACCAGCAGCCCACTGTTCTACATCCATTGTAGGATTTGGGTCAAGTGTTACCCATACCATGCCACCATACTTAACTTCACAATAAAGTTTTTCAGTATCCCAATGTTCGTATCCACCAGCCAAACGTAAATCGCCAGATGGAGGCATTTCAGTAAAATCATGCTTCATTGCAATAACATTATCGGTATCACGAATCATAATGATTCTTTCACCAGCAATACTTGAGGTACGAAAGTCTAGATGATTAGGCAATTCTGATTCATGACAGATAGGTATCCAAACCTTCTTAAAAATCTTTTCCTGTTCTTCATAGTGAATATCCCAATCACTATAAATGCGTGAGTCTACGTAATCTACAGAAGGTTTAGCTAACCACTGGGTATGTTTCCTTGCAGGCATTATCCATTCTCCTTACAATATGGCTTATTTAGGAAATCCCACGAATAGATTTGACAATTCATAATCATTAAATTGTCAACATATTCTTCATGAGTTAGGCATATTTTCCAATCACTAAACAACCGACTCCATTGACAATCCATTTTAGTTGCTACAGATGCAACGTGTTCTGATGTACTCTTACCAGTTTCTACAGTTAATCCAACATCTACTGCTGTAGTTAATGCTGACACAGGCCAAGATACAAAGGTACAGTTAGAGAGAACCACGCTTAACACTAGCGCAATAAAAAAGGTTTGGAGTTGACTTATGTTGGTCATATTCCTTATTAACTTCTCCATTAAGCCTGTCATAATTTTGATATACGAATTGGTAACAAGAATCTCTATCCGTAAATTTCAATTCAGTCTTTATATCTACTTGTTGGGGATCAATTTGGGTGAGTACAACAATTATCAACCACAGCATACATTATATCCCAAAACTCTCACCACAACCACAACTACTTGTTGACTGTGGATTTTTTAGTGCAAGATAACTTCCACCGAGCTCTGTAATATAATCAACTATTGAACCAAAAACATACATTTCGGCAAGGGGGTCTAGAACTAATACATCATTAATTGGTTTAGACCATTTAACGTGTTCAATACCCTCATCAGTAGTTAAACCCCAAATATATTGAAAGCCAGCACAACCACCACCTTTAACACCTAATGTAACATAGGCACCTGGCGATGTTACAGACTTCATATATTCTGTTGCTTTATCTGTGATTTCAATCATTGTATTTTATTTATTAGTTTAGATAAGCCTATTGGCTGACCTAACTAAATTGGCAATCACAATATCCCAATAATTTTTAGCCCAAGAACTAGTAGCCGTATCTTTGGCTTTATGGGCATTATCAATAAGGCGAGATATTCTGTCCTTTTCCTTCATATTTTGTCTCCATTTCTTGCATTTTCTTTACAAAATTCATCATTATATTAAACATAGATTTCATCTTTTCTGATGAGTCTTGTTTAACAGCAGGAATACACAATGCTTCAGCACCAACATCTTGTGTTGCAATAGTAGCACGAGCATCCAAACAACTTGTCATATCCTTCATAGGTGTACTGTATTCAGTACCACTTAAAGTAGTGACAATTAAAAGAGCTTTAAATATCATATTTTACTCCATCCACTCATTCCACACAAATATTTAGATCCACCAACAAGAACGTGATCTCCAACACTAGTAGACCTACAACCCTTGTCTGGAAACATTTTGGTAACACCAGCATTGTTCCACCAAGCATCTTCAATAGAGTTGGTCATTTTAAATGCGTGTTCAAGTTTCTCATTCACTGTCCAAGACTTATCAACATCTACAAATGCAACTAAGTGAGAGTTCTCATCAAATGCAGAATGTATAACTGAAACTGTTTCTTTAGGATTTTTGACTTCTTCTAATGTATCTAGAAGAGCATCTAATTTTTTGTTCATAACATATTCACCCCCTATCCAAAGTAAGCCAACATTAAAAATACCAATATAGTCGGTATGACTACAAAGGCCGTGAAATCACGAATCAATTTCACAAAGTACATTATGCAAGAGCCTCCAAATATTCTGAATTTGTAGTTTCAAGTACTACATAAGAACCAAAATATTCTTCAAAAACTTTGAGTAGGTTTATATAACTACCACTCGTCATTTTACCAAGCATAGCATCTACTTCATCAGAAGCATATCCTATTTCTCTTGCTAACCGTTTAGCAGAACCCATTAGTGCAAATGCATTACCATCTGAACCATCTAGGTTTATAACCAATTCATTATTTTTTGTTTCTCGTATCACGCTACGACTCCTATACTGGCCAAATAGACCATTGTTGTTATAAATGCAGATGCAACGAATAGCCACATCAAACTGAAAACTACCAAAAGCTTAAACATCAACCTACAACCTCACCACCAGCATCCTCAACAATCTTCACGGCAGCTTTCTTGGAAGTGAAACCACCGTAGTTGAATGAGATGTTAGTCTCAACATCAATGATATACCAGCACTTTTTGGAATGTGCCCATGTGTCTTTGACAATCTTAACTTTCATAATCTTTTCTCTCTCTCTCTCTTGATTATATTACTAGTATACATCAATAAAATAGGTTTGTCAAGCCTTTTTTTTAAAAAAACTTCATTTCTAACACTTTGTAATTTTCGTGTCTAATTCTTTGTTTAATTGCTTTCTTCGCAAAATCTATGGCAGATTTTTCTGTATCCCCATAACCAAAGTCATAAAAGGTTCTACGTCTACCCTTTGGTGTAAACCATTCATACGTTACTTTTAACTGTTTGGTGGATAATCTAACCATTAGTACGGTATCCAATCTAGTTGTTTACCATATACCCAATGACCATCATCTAGGTCAACAACTGTTTTTTCTATCAGATTCGTATAAATTTCCTTAACATCAAGTCCGTACTTATCACCAACATTTTCTGTTAATGTGATATTAGTAATTTTAGACATTCCATAAGGAGATATCACAGAATCACCAATTTTTAATGTATTCTTTTTAACCATAATGAGGAAATCCCCCATAATAATGATCTTCTGTCATATATCCAATTCCATGTTTATCTGGAATTAGGTCACTTCTCATCATTTTAGAGATAGAACCATTGTCCCATTTAACATCAATGGCATAATCACCCTTCAATTTAGTAGTTTTGTCAACTTTGACAATTTCACCATACCAAAGTGAGTGCATTGCACCAAAATTTCCAATGATTTTTGTACCTTTAACCATAAGGGCCTCCCATATTCTCAAATTCTTCCATTGCCTTTTCTTCGGCAACTTCTTCGGAATGTCCTTCTTCAAGATATTTCTCAAAGAGACTTTCCATTATCATTTCATTATGTAAACAACTCATAATATAATTTTCCTTTCTCTCTATTATGATCATATGATCGCATATTTAAGAGAGTTTGTCAAGCAAAAAGATCAACCAATGTGTACAATCGTCACACGGATCATCAACCCAAGTTCTGGCCCATTCTTCATACGTTATCTCGTCCATAGAACTCCAATTTAAACAATTCTGCAAGTTTTCCTTCTAGGGCATATGCCTGTGTTTCCCAAGGAAGTATTTTGGTGTAGTTCCTATATTTACCATCTGTACATTTCCACCACACTCTATAACCACCCCTAAAGGTATCTTTCATTCGTTTAGTTGCCATCTGCCAAACGTGAACCATTTCATGACATACTGTTTCAATGAATAGGTCAACACTTTCTGTACGTGTTATTTTGTGGTCAATATCAACACAAAATTCTTTTTCATCATCACCCATATGAGCAAATCCATAAGCTCCTTCGGATTTAGTATTCCTTAGAGTTATGTCTACCATAAGAGTCTTATGTCTAGGCATAAGTGTCTCAATACAGAACCAAGCAATTTCTTCTGCTAGTTCTCTATCCTTCTTAATTCCACCAAATGCTTCTACGTGTATCATTAAACGTCAACCATCCATTCTATTCCAACGATTTCAAAGTTTTTGTCAGTGGGGGAATCTATCCAACGGCCGTCATGCCAGAGTACACCCCCACATTTGAATGTCTTATTACGACTCCGTAAGTGAATCTTGTTTTCGTGAACACGAATAACGAACCAAAGATCACCATGTTCACGAATACGATTCTTACCGTGACCAGAGATACCTTTGAGGCGTATCCATTTACCTTCATGTGTCTTATTAATCATCATATATACAAGCTATCATATGGAAGATGAATTGTCAAGCAAAATCGTAACGTGTAAGTCTTTGATAATAAAGGATAGTTAAAAAAAGTTGGCTGTAGGGGTAGGACTTGAACCTACAATATTACAGGGAAACAGCCTGATGCGTCTACCAATTCCGCCACCCTACATTAAGAATTATTTCTCCAAAGCTGCAATCATTCTAGTCATACCAATACCACCACCTACTCTTGGAAAGAAATCAAACTCTAGAAATTTTTCTAATTCTGCTTCTACTCTTTCTTTACTGAATAGTTTGAATAGTAATTGACTATATTCACCATTTGTAATGGTGTGAAATGTATCTCTCATTTGTTCAACATCTGTACTTCTTTCAGCACTTCCTATTGTTTCCATTCCACCTAAAATAACATCTATTTTTCTACTTGTAACACCATCATCATTTCTAGACATATTCCAAAAAGGTGAAGTAAATTCTGGAAAATGCGTTATCATTCCATTACCAATTTTTTCTTCATGCTCATTATCTAATTCTTCAACTCCAAATTTTGAAGCCCAGTAGTAATAAGTTCTATCTTCTAACTCTGGAAATCCTAAATGTTGACAAAGTTCAATTTCCATCTTTTTTAAATCATTAATGTCTCCTGGCATCTCAAATTCAAACATTGGAAAAATAATATCATGTCGGCCAGGGATTGCATTAGGTTCTTGTCTATATGAAGTGGAGATACAAAAAAACCCTTCCGATGAAGGGTTTTTTAGGAGTTCGTATTCCAACCACATTTGTCCTGTTTGTGGTAGGGGCCATATTTCCCCAGCATAGTTATATGTTGCTACATTGAATGGATCTTCACACGCTGCTAGAATTGATAATCTGTTTTGTGTGTGTACTTCTTGAAAGCCTTTAGACAAAAAAAATGACCGTAAAGCGGTCATTGAGGATGTATATTTTATTGGGTCTATTAGTTGTGTCATCATAATCTCCGTTATTTATTCTAGGTATTTAGTCAAATGAATTTTTTAATAAATATTAACGAGAAAGGGGTTAATATGATAGATCCAGTTACAGCACTGGCTACTGCCACTAGTGCTTACCAATTGATTACCAAAGGGTTTCAAGCAGGCCGAGAAATTGAAGATATGGCTGGTTCATTGTCAAAATGGATGGGGGCAGTCAGTGATATTAAAAAAGCAGAAGAATATAACAAAAAACCACCTCTATTTAAGAAACTATTCCAATCTGGTTCTGTAGAAGAGGAAGCTATGCAAATCTTTATGGCCAAGAAAAAGGCAGAAGATATGAGAGATCAATTAAGACAAATTATACAATTGACAAGAGGACATAATGCATGGCAAGAACTACTGAAAACTGAAGCCGATATAAGAACAAGAAGGCAGAAAGCAGTTTATGACCAACAAGAAAGACAACGAATGTGGATTGAAGGAACTGCTATAGTACTTTTAATTTTAGTAACTACAGGTGTTATTGGATTTATTGTGTGGGGGTTGATACAGAGAAATGGGGGGATCTAGATCTACTTATTCCTACAGGGGTCTACATAGGTATATATAATTCCTAAGTTTTTAACCCCTGTAGATATTTTTTTACCAAGTAACTTTAAAACCAGCTACTATATCTTCTCTAGTCCAAGTAGAATCTAATCCAGAGCTTAAATACATTTCTAGATTATCACTAACATCAAATGATGCCTTATAGTCTGTACCACTAAATGATGAACCTATAATATCAAAATCTGCATCTGCTGTTAAAGTTAATCCATTTAAAAGAATGGATTTACCTACTTGTGCTGTTAAAGATGTTACTTCGGTATCTACATTATACTCTCCTGTAGATTCCCAATCAAGACCGAATAACTCTGCATAAGCTGGATTGGCAATGGCCATCGCTAATGCAAAGGTTAACAGTTGTTTCTTCATACAATTCCTTTCTATCTTATTTTTCTATTTCTACGAGCCGTTTCTTGACTTATCCAATTTTGTGCTCTTGTGTTGACTACTTTCTTCTTAGCCAAACCTCTTATGATTCTCCAAACTTTAGGAAAAACATCTTTAGCCATGGTTTCCAAAGGATCATTATTATCTACAATAATCATTGTTCCTTTAAAATGTTGATTAAATGTTCCTATATTTGCCTGAACATTTTTCCATGATTTAATCACTATTGATTCTGGTACACTACGATCTCTCATTGCATTTCGTTGTAGTGCAACATCCATAGATGTATTTACAAATACCATATGGGTATCATAACCAAGGAGTCTTAACTCATTTGATTGTCTTAAAATTTTATCTTTATCTTTACCTGTACCATCAATTATAATACCAAGTCTACCTTCTAGATAATTTTTTTGACGAGCTTTAGTTAGGTCTTTTGCTTTATCTCTTTGAACATTTCTAGGTTCTTCTTCTGATTTAGGCATCTTCATAGATAGGCCTGCTTGTTTAAGAAGTCTCTCAAATTCATTATCTGAGTTGACCAGTTTCATACCTAACCCTCCAGTGGTTTGTCTGACCACTTCAGACTTACCACTGCCAGGGCCACCAGCAAGAAAAAATGCTTTAAATATGTGAGGGTCGTAAAGACCTTCCTGTAGTTCGTGAAAGTATTTCATATGGTTTCTGCCTTTGTTGCGACTCTCGTATCCTAAATTCGTACATATATTTATCTCCTTTATTTATTTCAACATAATCAACTGTTCTTGGTTGTGTTTGGAAGTTCATTTTTTTTACACGATTTTTAACTTTTGACATAAGTAAATTATCCTTTTCTAATTTAGGGTTTATCATAATATAGAGTCGTATCTTATATGGCAGCCTCCTTTCTTATTGTACTTGGTTATAGAATTGTTTTTCTGTTACGTCACTTTTAATTGGTTTTGGTTCTTCATTATCATCTACTGCAACCAATTTTTCTTCTACACAATCTTTAACAATTTCCATATGCATCCAATGTGTACTTTCACTACATTGAAAATCGTGTCGGATTGCTTTGATTAAGAAATTACCTTTATATAACTTATCTAATTGGTCTGCTGGAATTTGTGATTTAATATTCTCAGCTGCAACTACAGGAATATTCACATTTACAATATCACCACAAGCAAGAAATGTATTACCATATATCTGTAACTTCATACCTATTCCCCTATTTAATTTTTCCATTTGGGAATTTCTTCTTTGAAGCCACGTTTCTGGATTGTTTGGTGTATATGGATTAGTTACATTTGAAGTTGTATATCCAGCATCATTAGCACCTACAGATGTAGTGGGTACAAGGTATTGCCTACTGGAATAGTCGGATATTTTAGTATTAGGTTCTATGGGTGTTTCACTATACAAAGGAAATCCTTTTTTACCAGCATAAAAATTAATATTTTTTTCACTCTCAGCTGCATCTAACATATTATATGTGTGTGAGGTATATGACTTATTTAGTATATCGTGAACTACAAGTTTAGAACCCAAAGTACCTGTAATAGAATTAGAAAGAGTATCATTCATTCCAGATACTTCATATGTGATAATTTGTTGCATCTGGTCTTTAATAATAGGTAATCCTCTATCTAGATTTGAACCTACTTCTTTCCATTGATATTTCCATACAAATTGTTGTGCTTGAGAATACATACTTTCTAAACTTCTAAAATGATATCCTCTAAAGTTTTCAAAAAACTTATATGTAGGCGAATCATTTGCTTCTGATATAGATTTTTCTTTACACATATTAATGACATCAAATGGATACTTATTTGCAATAACCATTTTCTTTAATTCATTAGTTGGTTCAATAAATCGTTTCTTTTTACAATTAACCTCATCTAACATTTTTTCTACAATTTCAGAATAAGAACCAGTTACAGCCCGTGATAATTTAATTCTTGTATTTTTCAATCCTTCGGAAGAAATAAAGTCTAAAGTATATGCTTGTGTGTTGGGTGAAAGTCTAGACCGTTGGCTTACTTTATAAATGTGAAGTACATTTTTAGTAAAATCTATTATTTCTTCTTGCTGGCCTGGAGTTAGTATTTTTAATTTAAAATATTCTTGTCCTATTAATGGGCCTATGGAAGATAGGGCAGCAGAATCAAATACTTGTATTGACCCTGTTACTGCTGATTGATTTATATTTTCAAAGAATGTTACATTAGCTAACTGAGAGGCATCTATTCTAAGTTCAATGCCTGAGGATGTTGTTATGGAGGCAAATTTAATTTCAAATTCACCAGCTGATTGTAAAGTAGCCATTAAATGTCACTTTCTTGCATCAGTTTTGTATATTCTTCTACAAAATCTGGAACGTACCTTTCATCAAGTAATCTGATTTTTCTTTTCTCATCCTGTAGTTTTGATTCATATTCATAGTTAGTAACTATAGTAGCAGAAGGATAATCAGTCTTATCTGTACCAATATTTATTTTTCTTGTTGTATCACCAGATGTTTGTGGTATTTCATAATGATGAGTAGCATTAACATCGTCATACTTATCATTTATATATCGTAAAAAATCTGGTGTGGATAGAGGCCAATCATGAAATCTATCTGTAACATTATTAACATATAAAATTATCCAATGTAACTCTGAATCACCATATAATTTAAATGCTAAGTTTTCTGGATTTTCACCTTCTATAACATCATATGTATCAAACATAACAGCTGTTTCCATAACTTTTGACCTTACAGCTACCCTTCTAAGAAGATTAGTTACTAGTTTAAAGTTTCTACTTCCATCAGCATCATATGGTATAATTGGTATGGTTCTAAAATACATATTAGTATCCAGTTTCTATATCTTTTTGATCATGAATAGCTAATTCTTCAAATGATAATTTAATTTCTGCTTCTGAAGGTGGGGCTACTTCGCCAAGTAGTCCTTGAGTTGGTTCGTGTGCTTTAAATCTAGAACCACCATATTGTACATCCATAGACTTTAATACACAAGTTGAGATTCTATTCATATATACATTCTCTTTGCTTTCTGAGAAATGGTATTTAATATCAAATGTTCTAGGTATGGTTTGCCTTCTCTGCCCCCACTCAAATTTAGGCATCATATTATGTTTAAATGCAAAAATAATTTTTTCTATTTCCTGTGCTTCTGCTTCACTTTTTGGCATTAATTTGAAACTAAAACTAAACCCTCGTCTTTTGGCTCCCAAAAACATTAATTCCATTCTATTACCAATAATTTTGCCCCAATGAAGTTGTGCAAGTTCTTTGGCTCCTTGCATCCCAGGCATACTTCCTACAACTCCTAACCCTGCTTCTACTGCAACACCTTTTAGTTGATCTACGGTATCCATACTAAAAAACTGTCCAGCTCCAGCTCCTACCATATTCCACATACTACCACCAGCTTGTCTTGCAGCTGTAATTGTTTTTGATGCTGTTTCTGCCATGTGTCCTACTTCAAATTCACTCCAATCTGTAGCATATTGGACTGACACAGATGGTGGCATATATAACCAAATATGTGTTTCTGCAATCTTTTTTGCAGATTCAGCCGTTATTCCTCTGGTTTTATCAGAATAGGAAGTTTCATCTTCTTCCATAACACCACTCATATCACCAGCATCATCATGGAACATTGGGGAAGTCATTGGTGGCCCTTTCGCAGCTATCTGTCTTTCTTGATGAGAAAAAGAAACTTTTGGAGGAACATATTTATTTGTAGTAAATTCTATATAATGACCTTGGTGTGGATCATTACCTATGTTTAAAGGATAACTTAATATTTGTGATCTAAAATCAGTAGTCATCATATTAGCGCTAGATGGATTAGACCAAGTACCTCTACCTGTACCAGTATTTAATTGTCTACCGTGAGCTGTTGTTAATGCTCTACTAGCAGCAGATGTTACTCTACTTTGTACAACATTTAAAATTCCGTCTGAAAATCCCATTATATCTTCCTTGATAAATAGTTATGAAACTATTTATACAGACAAGCTATGGCATACAGTGGAAAATACCGTCCTAAAGATCCTAAAAAATATGTTGGTAATCCTACTCGCATATACTATCGTTCTCTGTGGG
>CEUA01006975.1_pt1 | contig 10212 bp, 7 predicted proteins | sample 361541 | NCBI WGS metagenome assembly CEUA01 (sample SAMEA2623079, study PRJEB7988) | marine metagenome | isolation source: saline water (ENVO:00002010), including
TTCTGAATATGATCTACCAGAACTAACAAACATACCAACAGCAACATTTGCTGTTGATGATAAATTCATTATCTTGGAACCTTGGATATAAGAAACCCCAACATCAATATAATCCCAATTACGAATAGCAAGTTTTGCTAATCTAGATGCATATGCAAATATATTAGTAGATTGAGTTTTGTTATTTTGAATATAAAGGTAATCATCATCTTGATTGAAAATTGATGCATAGTTAACAGTTTTGATATTACCACCAAATCTGATATCATGATCATACGCATCTAAGATAGCTCTGATATTTCTTTCATAGTCATCTTGTTTAGTTGCCCAATCTAAAGTAGGATAAGTTTCCTTACCATATCCAATAGTTTCATTAATAATAAACTCTGCATTCCTTTCAATTTGATTTGCAGCATCAATCCATGTACCACTGCGTTGGAAAATATTTTTTAATTTTCTTAGGTGCTTAGTATTGTATTGATCATCCTTAAACTGGAATACCTTACCATAGAAAGTAACTCCCTTATAATCAGAACCATTTTTAGTTCCATCTCCCAATGGTGGAGCAGAGAATACAATAGTATCGTTATTGATAGTGTATGAAACTCCTGGTTCTTGAAGAACACCATCAAGTGTAATGATAAGACCTTTATCGTTTGTTGGAAAGAAAGGAACACCTAAATCACTAATGATTTGGAATGTTGTAGTTCCTTGTAATCTACCATTGGTATCATAGTAACCATCAAAAGGTGCTGCAAGAGTAAATTCAAACGCACGAACTTCATTGAATAAGAATTCACTAGGTGCAGCAGTACCAACTGCCTTGTTGATTCTTGTATTCTCTACTTTTTGTATACTCTGAGTAACAACTCTCTGCTTAATATCACTAGTAATCTTGTTCTTCTCAGGATCCCAAAGTTGTATAACACTATAATGAGATGACTTTGGCATCTCTACTGGCATTTCAGAACTAGCAGTTCCTTCTACATCAACCTGACCAAACAGTTTAAATCCTGCAGGGTGTGTAGTAGATTTAATTAAATCACGCCACTGTTCAATAGATGTTTGAGATTTAATAACATATGAATAATCTTGGTAGAAGAAACTATCAGTAATCTTCTGATTTGATACACCTAATTTACCTCTATCAGAACTATAATATCCTAGGTTATCATAGAAACTGTTAATCTCTTCACTGAACGTAGATACAAATACAGATTTAACATTACCAGTTATTGTAGTTAAAGCTGATTGAATATTAATACCTTCACGTATAATACCTGTGGTATTCTTTAGTTTTATTAAATTAGAACCTAATCTCCACTCTGCTACAGTTGCTTTGAATACTATATTATTATCAATCTTTTGAATTACTTCCTCACCAATTCTAAAATCACCATTGAAGTTTGTTAACGCAGCAATGTAATTTGAATTGAATGTAGATGCTACAGTTTTATCTAAATGGAACGCTCCACCATTTGTAGTGATGTTTACACTACGTGGAACACCAATAGAAGTGCTTTCAACATATGCATCAACATCACCTTCTACAATAATAATCTCTGGTGCATAAGTATATCCTTTTCCTGGACTTTCTACAGTAATAAATGAAACTTCTCCATTTCTTACCAACACCTTGAAAATAGCATCAGATCCATCAGCATCAAGAACGAATATTTTAGGGTTGGAATAATTTTTTCCTTTGTTTGTAACTTCTACACCTGTTATAACTTGAGAATCTTCATCAAATACAACTTTTGCAGTTGCTCTATATGAAGTAGTAGGATCAGCACCAACAATAACAGGAACTTTTTTATAATTGAGTCCTAGATTAACAATACCTACCGTATTAATCTTTCCGATAGCGAACTGGCCAGTAGTAGTATAAGAAATGGTTCCAGAACCGTCCCAAAGAGGATCACTAGGAACATCGTATACAAAACGATTTGGTGTAACATAGTTAACCTCCTTAACACCTTGTAGTGGGTCAGTAATAATTTTAAAATATGCCCCATCAGAAAGAACTACATTCTTTTTGTCAAAATAATAGAAGTTAGTAAAATCAGTTCCTACTTTTGTTTGGTAATTGTTATCAGAAAGTCGTGAACCAAATCCAAATTTAACATCAGTAAATGATCCTGGATTACCAGGTAGAATTAAAGATTCTACTTTTTCAACAGTAATTAAGTTATAGTTGTTACTTGGACTAATATCAAAGTAAGTCCCAGTTAAACTAGAATGAGACGTATCAAACTTGTACTTGTAAAACTCTTGTAAATCAATATTTGGATTTGCAGTAAAGTTTGTATTATCAGTTGAGAATTCAAATTTATATTCAATTTCAGTAGCAGTGTTAATAGACACCAATCTTTGTGGTGTGCTTGAATCAAAGAAGGTAGAACTTAATACTACTTTAGATGCAGTTGATTTTAATGTTCCATAATCATATACAATTTTAATTGTTTGTGTATCACGATCATATGATTGGATGTAACCAGAATTAGAACCATCAAAAATTTTATAGTTATCAGTAAAATTATATGTTGGTTTGTATAACTCTACTTCCTGTCCATCAAAATGATCTACATCTTCTGTACCCTCTTTACCTCTGGATACAAGTAAATCATTTCCAGTGATACTTTCAATTTCAACAATTTCGTTACCAATCTTGACAAGATCTCCAGCAGCAAATCCTATGACACTATCTACAGTAACTCTTGTACCACCAGCAGGAACACCAACATGTCCAACATATAAAGTCAATCTTGCTGTAGACACAGAAGCACCAGATCTTACTAGGTCTTCATCTGCAACACTAAGGTAATCTCCTCTTGCATATCCAGTACCAGTATCTTGTAATTGAATATCAGATATTACACCAGCATCTGAAACAATAAAGGTAGCTGTTGCTCCAGATCCTGACCCACCAGTAAGAGCCACACTAGTGTAAGTACCAGTTGTATAGTCAGCACCACCATTGAGGATTTCATATCTTCCTATTCCCGTTAAATTGATTGTACTCTTATTTTTAGGTGGTACTAGTACTGCTTGTTGATATAATCTTTTCCTTACGTAATAATCTTTAGTTTTAGTTACATCATTAGGATTGATGTCAATTGTTACTCTATCACCAACACCTAAACCATGTGGTGCTGCTGTTTCAACTAGAGCAACACTTTGATTAACATCAAATGGTTCTAAACCATCACTAAGGGAAGTAATACGAACTAATTTAGTTCCAGAAGTATTGAACAAGTTACTTGACTGGAGGAAGTAATCATCATTAACAACCCATGTTCCAGTAAGAACCTTTATCACCACTACGTTTTGACTACTAGTTCCTTCTAGAACTTCACCAGTAGCAATAGGAGCATTGACACCATCAGTTAAACTTAAAATTGCTCCTTGAGTATAATTACTTCTCTCATCAAGAAGCATAGTGAAAGTTTTGATGGTAGCAGAGAAAGTTCCAGTTTCATCAAATGTACCATTAACGTTTCTTAGTACAATTGTATTATCGTTCTTTACTGTACCAACAATAGAACCAGAAGCACCAGATGATGGTTGGTTCAATGTATCATCAGCAAATAGATATGCATTCTGAATAGTTGTTAATCTAACAACCCTATCTTCTTTAGATTCCAAGTAGTTTACTGATTGTCCAGTAACAGAAGATACAATTGCTTCTACTTCAGATCCCTCAGTACCTTTATTATCAAATCTAACTTGAGAATTGATAGAAAAATTTGATGAGGTTTCTTCTACTTTAACTGCTTCTACATTTCCTTGTTGTACTTCTGCAATCTGTGCAACAAATCCTTCACCATTTCTCTGCATTCCATTTTGATATAATCTCTTTGAATTCTTAGGAATATCATTTTGACTAATGTTAGAATTATAGTTACTATCAACAGGTAGAGAATAGAAATTCTCTCCTAAAGTATATGGGAATTGCGGTACTTGATCGCTATCAATAGTAAGGAAATAAGCATAAGTTCCTTTCGGAAAGTCGGGGGTAATGCAAAATCTTCCATTGTTTTCGTCTAGTGTGCCACTCTTATGAGTGTAGGTGTAATCATTAACAAAAGACCCCAAAGGATATTTTGTTAAAGATGGACCTTCTGATCTAGCTCCATTAATGGCATAACCAGAGGTCATCCTTTCAATAGAAGATGTTGAATTTAATGGATCCTCATAACCAAATGGACCATAGATTGGGTTACCGTCATAAGCAAATCCAATAATAGGAGAGTGAATTTTTGTAGATGGTTCGGATCCTGCATTATTAATGTTGTCATTTAGATCAACACGTAAAGCTTTAGGGTTAGCAGCATATCCATAACCATATTCTAAATCCGAAGGATTATAGTTTTGGAAAATATAACCATTCTCTGTGTCTAGTTTATTTCTTAATTTTTCAAATCTATTAAAGTTCCATTCTTTAAGAAGAGGAATACCTTCTGCACCATTACCAACTGGAATAACGTCAACAACAATTGTATCTTGACTATAGAAGTTACCTTCTGAAACCATCTCAAATCCAGTGATCTTACCATCAGTATTCACAGTAGAAAGATATTCAGCAAATCTACCACGTCCTGCAGCGTCTCTAATAGCAATTAGAGGGGCAGCAGAGTAAAACTCACCAGAGTTGTTAATAACTAAACTAGTGACCTTACCGCCCGTTACAACAGCACTTACATCTGCATTACGACCAGAGGTAATAGTAATGTCTGGAGTTCTAGGGAACACGTCATTGGTATCAACAACGATACTTTCTACAACCTGACCAGCAAGAATTGCTCTTGCTTTATTAGGAACTTGATCAATTAACACAAAAGGTGGTTTAGAATAACCAGTTCCTCTAGTGTTAATTTTAATTTCTTCTAATTTTCCATATCTAATACTTTCTAGATCTTTGTATCCATAGAAAGGAACACCATTTAAAGCAATACCAACATCACGCTTTGGTGTTTTATACTTCTCTGTAGTTCTAATTGATTCCTTTCTGATAAGACGAAGAATTTTCTGATCTAATACTTTTTCATTAACAGTTGATCCATCCAAAATCTTGTGTGATGGATAACTAGAACTTGCAATATAATAATACTGTTCATCTGCTAGAATAGCAGAAATGTTAGTTGACACTCCATCAAGAGAAGATGACACTACAGGTAGCGTAGGTACGTTTGGACTAACACCAGTGTTTAGTAACCATCTTGTAGTGTTTGTACCAGTTTCTACAATTTTAGAATCAGAGGTCTCAAATCCTGGATTTGAAACTTGAATAGTATCTCCAATTGCAGAATATGGTTGTGCATCGGAAGGTAATAGATTGTATACAATACCAAATGTTAGAAGAGTAACATTAGTTCCATCTAAAACTACTGGTTTGTATACAGGAGTGTTAGTAGCACGGGGTAAGGAAGTCGTTGGTTCTCTATTCTTGATGATAAACTGATCAACTGTCTTATCATCAAACTCAATTGTCTCATCACCAATTAAAACTGATCCTTTAAGATCCCAACCAATAGTTGAGAACACATCAATTCTATCCCCTGAGATCGCTGTCCCTGACAGGGATTTGCGGAGTTTAGTTTTTGTAGATACACCAAATGTACCATTAACAGTTTCAGGTGCTAATACAATATTGTAAATTTGTTCATCGTCTGCTGTACCATCAGAAAATACATTGTCAACAATAGCATCAGCATAACCATAATCTGCTGTTGGTTTCTGTACAATCTTTGTACCAATCAAATCCTTAGGATTACCACTAACAACCTTACACTTAAGTGCATAGATGTTGATCCAATCACTATTAGATGATTTGTATGTAAATTCTCTTGGATTGTATGTCTCTGGAATATCTCTTGATGTGTTAGAGACAATAGAATTGAAAACAAATCTAACAGATGAATCAGTTCCCTTAGTTTTGTAGAACTCCCTAATATTCTTGATTAAGGTTCTCTTGTCTACATCACCTTTTAAATATTTTTCTGGAAAGGATGAAAGATACTGTGACTCAAAACTCTTAATTAGAGCATAGAGAAACAGGTTACTTACGTTATGTACTACAGAACCAGAGTTGTGTGGTGCAGAATCAGTAGTAACAAATGTAGATTCCTCATACAAGTCACCTAAAGTCGTGTTACCACTCACACCTCTAGAACAATCACTTAGGGTAGTGTCAGTTCTTGTAGAGTAAAAAATGATTTCGTTGTTAATTCTAACATAACCATTCTTCTCAGGGAATGAAGATGCATCCTGAAGAACGATGGTATCATCGGAATCCGTAATACCAACATCTAGAATAGTATTCTCTTTGAGCAAGTTTTGCTCATAAAGATTGATATCACTGTATTCTAGAAGATTGTTGGCAATGTCTAATGGCTGCCCAGAACTTTCCTGTGCTTCGTAATACTTCTCTACGAACTTAGAGAATAGAGGGTATTCATCTACAATAAAGCTGGGAATTTGCGACTCAATAAGAGTAGATATTTTCTTGGTTTTGATTGCCATCTAGTTACTCTTTGTATGCAATGAAGGATGAACTTGCTACATCAACATCTAGATACACCTCACGAGATGCTTTGATGTCGTTTGACGCTGGTTTTACTCTAATTGAAATACGGTTGTCGAAGAATGATCCTTTAATGATCGTCAGATTATGCATTACGGTCTCGCCTTTTGCATAATCAATCATACCAACTTCCTTGTCAAGGACAACTTTTTCTCCAGTTAAAGCATCTAGTCTATATAGGACGATTTTGCCATCATTATCTTCCAAGTACACATCAAAATTAGGGTATTCAGTAACTCTAAATGCGGTACTCGATAATACAGGATCGTCACAATCTTTATCAAATTGATTTTGGAAACAAATCTCGTAGTATGTGGTAGAATTTAACTGTGGATAGAAATCTTTTCTCATCATCACAGAAGTTAGGTTTGATGTAATTGCCTTAGAAGAGTCATCAATAACACCTACTGCTTTACTATGCCTGAACTTACCATTAAACTTCTCTGTCTCACTTCTCTCAATATAAGATTGCAAAGTATTGATTGCCTTTGACTGAATCTGTGTAGGTGTCTCATCTGTCTTACCACCATCATAAAATATTTTACTATTCAACTCAACATATAGAATAGATGGATCAATAAGAACAGGTTCTACAGATGCAACACTAAAATTCTTCAATTCATCAACCACACTCTTTTTTGTTAATGATGTTAGATATGCTGCATCTCTTGGTTTAACAGAAATGAATACTTTACCATATTCTGGTGGATCTTGCTCTTCACCACCAAATACAATGATATCACCAATCGCAGGATAAATGTTACGGACAATAGCAGCATAATCAGATGCAACCACTGCTCTATTTTGTGTTCCAAACGTCTTAGGTGCAGCAAACTTAACTTCTTGTATAGATTCTGTTTCCTCACCACCAGCTGCAGTGACTGTAGATAGGATCTTAGTGTCAAATGCATTAGGAGAGATGCCTGAGGGGTTCTCTAAGACGCCAGAAAATACAAATGTTCTAATCCCATTTGCTTCTGGTCCATTCGTTGTGATGTACTTTGCAACCACAGTTGCTTGATCTTCTAATTTCTTACCAATGACACCATCACCAAAGATTATCTCATATCTTTGATCATCAATCTCATTAAGGAAAAATACTTTTGAATCTCCTGTAATATCTAAAATGTTATCTGCTAACAGATAAGGTTCACTTGCACTCGATCCATCTGCAGACACTTCGACCTTAATTGTCGATGCATCAATACCTCTGTTGTCTAATACGAATCTTTGTGTCTTATTTGTGGTGTTAACTGTAAATGTATTAGTAAGGAACGTTCCCTCTCTCACTAATACGTTATCAAATGTTGCAACATCGTTAACAACCTGTGCTGTAACGTTACTTGGTGTTACAAATTGATAAATTTTGTTATTAAATGACGCAACAAACCCTGTGCCTTCCTTTAAAATTACTTCGGTGTCAGAGGTTGGGTTTGTATAATCTACCTGAAGTGATACGTATGCAGTAGGAGAGGTAGAAGACCTAGGTCTATATCCTAACTGCCTTGCAATGGATACTACGTTGTCTCTTAACGTAGCAGAATCAATGAATAACTCATTGACTGCCATATTAGTGTTAAACGCCGTGTAGTACGTGTTATATGCTAATACGTCTAATAGATTACTAAGGACTGAACCCTCGAAGTCATAGTCAGTAAAATCTGACTGCGATCTCATGTACTCCTTGAGAACCGTCTTGATATCCTTAAAATCGAGATTTGATATTTGTGCGTATGGCATTTATCGGGTTCTCTCTAATACAAAGTTGATCTGCTGCGGTGCATCGTCTCTGCCAGTTATCGCAAAGTGAACCTCTACATTAAAACCATCCTGACGAACATCAGGTGTACAAATAACATCTAGTACTTCAATTCTAGGTTCATACTCGTTAAGAACGTTACTAACCTCTGTTTGAATAATTGCAGCACTAGCATAGTCAAGAGGTTCAAATAACATATCTGTAATTGAACTACCCAACTCTGGATTGAATAATCTCTCATTCTTCTGGGTAAGCAGAAGATTCATAATTGATTGTTTAATTGCAGCCTTATCCTTGACCGACAACAAATCATCGGTCATAGGATGTTTCTTAAACGTGACGCTTAAATCCTTAAACGTCTTGAAGGTCTGCATTACAGAAAGATACGAAGCTATTTGTATTTATTCACTTACCGCAAAATCCGTCCGCCCATTCCTCATCGTTATCAAATAACTCACCTTCTTCTACGTTTTTTCGCCGCCCGTTTCGGCGCAGGTATTTGTCACTTTCCACCTCGGTGATCAGGGTCTTTCCCCCTTTGACAAATTGCTCTGATTTATCTACTCGTCCCACCATAGTACTCTCCTTGGACATATCTATTTAATCAAATCTTTAAGTGCTTGTCGTGCCTCTGAAACATCTTTCAAAGGACTTGGGAAGGGAATCTCTATAGTTATCTCTATTGACTCAGAAGACAGTTTAGTCATCTTTGCAGATTTAACATAGTCCCTTACGTAAGATTCAACTGCATCCATATGATCTTCATTCATATGCTTACAAATCCTCTCACTCACCTCTGAGGGGATCATCTCCCCTGACCTCTATATCTCTTTCTCTTTCCATTTGCTGAAGTCGCAGAATACTTTGAATGCTTTCCAGTACCCTGACGAGTTTTCTTAGGGATTGCTTCAACGAAACTTCCACCACTTAGATTTGTTTTTGCTTTTGCCATAATTTTAAAATTTATAAGTTTGAACCAATTACTATTGTAGGATGTTGGAACGGTGCTGTCAAGGGCCTAGGTGAACCAAATGGTAACGATGCACTATCCCCACTGACCGCAGGTAACTTGCCATTGATAAGTACAGTTTTATTGACCTTCGGTTCAATTATTCTTGTACCAATCTGGCAAGGTGCTGGAATTAATGGGTTGATCTTCACACCGCCTACAAGGGACACGAAAGTCAAGCTATGATAAAACTGTAAGGGAGCACCTCCAATGACCACTGTCGAGGGTGTTGGTATTCCTCCCAAAGGCGTCGGGGGGTATATACAGTTTCCATCCTGACTGGTTGTGTCAAGTGTTTCTGATCCTGCTAGGAAAGGCATGTTAAATTCCTTTTGCGACTTTTACTAAATCTACTTTGATTCCTTCGACGTTATTGTGTAGGTAATCAAGTGTTTGAGAAATCGTCTCATACTGCTCAGAGTGTGGACGGTGGTACATCAAGGTGGGTTGCTCTAGTTGGGAGATCCGTTGGTCCAGGCTCGTCAACTTCTCTGACAACCAGAGGAGTGTCCTCTCCTGCTCGTTCAATTTCTTTTGTAACTCTTCCATCGTTTTGATCTCCTCTCATGAATGCATTGGACGCACGACTTTCAAAATCATCACAGAACTCGTCGAAGTTTGCAAGGATTCTGTCGTAGTCACTATAATCGACTTTTTGGGGCATTTTTTCCTGGGAAAATTTTTTTGCTTTTTAGGGTTTTAAAAAAACCATTTTCAAATATATTTATCTGTCGTCTGGATACTTTTGTAGGTTAGGGAACGCTTAGGAGTCCCGCCCCAAACAAAAAAGGGGGCATATACTGCCCCCCCTGTCTGTTCACACATGCCTAGGACTTACAACTTCAAAACTGTCTTTTCAGA
>CEUA01217768.1_pt1 | contig 10204 bp, 11 predicted proteins | sample 361541 | NCBI WGS metagenome assembly CEUA01 (sample SAMEA2623079, study PRJEB7988) | marine metagenome | isolation source: saline water (ENVO:00002010), including
CCAATTGTAGAGTCAACCGTAATAATTGAGTCGGTTGTACTCAAAGGCTCAGCAAGATTAGTCTTATAAGGTACGGTAAACGTCCCTGCAATAGTTTCTTCTGAAAGAATGAGTTCAAAGATTTCAACTTCAGAAGTTTTGATTGAAATATAATTCTCTACTAAAGCACTTGCTGCAGCAACATTAGGATCTGCAACATCTGCTTCTTGTACCAATAAAGCATCTTTAATATTTCTAGGATCACCACTAACTATAGTGGCACGAAGAATAGTGTCAATAGACCAAGTAGCATCAGAAGGTTTGATGATTTGATCTTTTGGATATGAAATACTTACAGTTTCACCGTATAGAAGTTTAAACAAATAAGCAATACTAAAAGAAGTTCCTTTAGAAGAATAAAAGTCCTTAATAGTCTTAATAGACGTTCTAACGTCAATTTTAGAATAATCAAGACTAGGAACATCAGGAAGGAATTGTTCTGTGTACTTATCAAGTAATCTCTTAACAAAAAGAGCATCAAGACATTTAACAGAGGTATCTACGATTGCACTCGCAGCAGTAGTGTTATTTGAAAATACTGCATTACCATCTTCAGTATATGAAGTAATACCACTTGCTGCTCTAGCACATCCTTCAAATTGTGCTTTACTATATCCAGTACCTGTCTGATTTACTGTAAAACCAGTAATTTCATTTACACCTATCTCTGCAGATGCCTTTGCTGAAGGGGGATCTTGAATAATAACTTTTGGAGGTGCAGAAGCACTATATCCAGTACCAAATGCATTAATATTAATATCAATTATTCTACCATTAAAGATTGAAGCGTTTGCTGTTGCTCCACTACCACCAATATAGACTCCTTGGTCGTTTACTCTCTCATCAACGACATAAACAGAAGGAACATCATCATATCCACTTCCACCACTTAAAAGTTCAATATTAATTACTCTTCCATCACCATCAACCTGTGTTTCTAAAATTTGAGCACCAACAGGGTCAATAATTGCAATTCTAGGAGTTGTTTCATATCCTTGTCCAGCATTAGCAATAGTAATACTAGTAACTTGACCTTCTGTTAACGTTGCTCGTAATGCTGCCTTAATTCCATTAGTACCAGTAGGTTCATCAATATAAACTTCTGGAATGGTAGTATATCCAAATCCTTGATCTGTAATGGGAATTGTGCCTGTGACTTGTCCATTAGTAATGGTAGGAGTACCTAATGTAGCACCTCCAGGCTGCCTAAAAGTAAGTCTAGGTGTGAATGTATATCCACTACCAGAATTAGTGATTTCAAGACCAGTTACAGCACCATCAGTAACTGTAGCTGTAAGAGTTGCTTGTTTAGATCCTGCTTTTGTTGGAGATTGAACTTGAACTACAGGTGGGTTTGTAGTGCTATAACCTTTACCACCATCTAGTAGAGAAACAGACTTAAGACCATTAACTAAAGCACTTGCAGCACCACCACTTCCTTGAGGTGAACTAATAGAAACTTTTGGTGGATATTCAAATCTATAATTTGTACCTGTTGTGCTTGTATTAATACCAGTTAAACTACCTGTATCACCAACACGAGCATAACCAATAGCACCAGAACCAAAAGAAGGAACTGGTGCTTCAATAGCATATAAAGATAGGAATCTACCGTTTAATGGAGCATCTCTGAAGATAAATTGGTCTCCATCAACCCAAAAATCAACTTTTGGTGTAAGAATACGTTTATCATAGATTGCAAGTACATATTCATCAACAATTGGTTCGTATGTTGCACCATTTCTCGTAATAGTAAACTGTTTCTTACCATCTCCAAAAGAATTGGAAAGATTATCAATAGCAACAATACTATTTTCAATAAAACCGCTTAAAAATGTAATATAAGTCTCAGAAGCGTTATCTGCAGGAATTTTTGTTCTAGGAGCAGTTGTAAATACAATATTTGTTCCATCTACAGTATAATCAATATTAGGAACCTGCAATTCACCATAAACACTAACAATTAAATGTTGTGCAGATACAGGAGCAATAGGATTCTCTTGTGATGTAAGTCCAAACCTTACTTGAGTGCCATCGAATAAATTTATAGGACTTGCTAATCCAGTCCACTTTAATTTTACTTGTTCATAAGAAATACCTGGACTTAAAGCAATACTAGGAGCAGCAGTTGTCTTTTCATAGTATATTACCTCATCCCCGATAAGTATACTACCATTTTCAGTTAAAAAATCGTCAACAGACTCTACAACAATCGTATCATCAGTAACACTAACAGATTCTACAACTTTTGACGTACCATCAAGTATTCCAATATCTAGTTTATCAATATCTAGATACTGAAGAAAATTATTAACAATATTCTGTCCTAAACCTTGTTTTTCCTGAGATTTATAATAATATTCAATAAATTTATTGAATAACGGATACTCCGAACCTATAAAATCAGGGGTTTGGGATGAAACCGCCTGTGAAACCTTATTGATATGCATCTAACTTTAGAAACAAGATGAAGTGTTAACTGTGCCTGAATTCGTTACTGTTGGAACTTCAATTAGTGTTGGTGTCTGATTGAAAACAGTTGGCGTAAGACTATTTAGAGGGATAGTACCAGGTGGTACTGTTCCAATTGGCGATACCGTAACCTCTGGATTAACAATATTAATAATTGTACCTGGAGTGGAAGCGGGAATAGTCGAATTATTTGATGGTATGAATAAAACTGGAATTTGTAAATTAGTTGGTAATAGACTAAGATCTATAACAGTACCTACTCCAGTAACAGCATCAGTAATAGTTAAATTAGTAGACGATGGAACATCATCACCAGCACCAATAATATTAACTGGTCCGAAACAAATTTCACCTGTATCATAATTTACTGAACCAGCAGTCTGATTAGTATATACTTTCTTATTACCAGTATTATAAAAAGTCCTTAAATTACCAAAACCATCATCTTCAAATTGCTGATCAATACCTGGTCTATCAAGTGTTCTAAAAATTCCCGATAGAAGAATAGGTTCTTTTTTACAAATTGCAGCAGTATTACTTGGAGCACTATTATAAAGAGCACCACCAGTAGATACACAGTAAGTATTTGTCTGATTAACAGCTGGATTGATGTATTTTAGAATAGTTGTTTGAAGAGAAACATCACTAATACACTTATTAGAAAGTGTAATCGCTTTTTCAAAACTCTGACTTCTAAATGTAGAATTAAAGTTATTAATTTGGGTTTGTTCAGCCCAAGATGTAATAGAAGATTGAATATCTGTTTTAATTTGAGATGTAGTAGATCCACATCCAGTATCATATAAAGCAAAAATCTTACTATAGATATAGACCTGATCTGGGTCAATAACTACAGGTTCAATAGATGCCATAGCATAAGTTCTTAAATCTGCAGCAACTTCCTTCTTAGTTTGATCGTTTAGAAGAGAACCTGTCTTAGTTTTAATTGCAATATAAACTTTACCGTAAATTGGTGGTGTAAGTGAATCTCCACCATATGCAACTACAGATTCTGCATTAGCATACACCTTTTTAGTAATTACAGCATAATCTTGTGCAGTAACTGCCCTATACTGAGAAGAGTAGTATCTTGGAGCATTATATTTGATAGATTCAATAGTTTCTGCATCAGAACCTAATTGAGACCTTTCTTTTACTGTTAATAGTGTATCAGCACTAGTATAATTAATATTCAAATTATCAGTAAATTTACCAATAAATGCAAACTGATTTACTTCATTTGCTTCTGCACCAGAAGTAACCAAATACTCAAGAATTATTTGCTCACCATCTTTAACCTTTCTACCAACACTATCATCTCCAAATCTTATCTCATACCTCATATCCTCGCCCTCAGCAAGGAAGTAAACCCTCGTGGTAGCAGTTAGGTTAGTAATCGTGTCTACTTGGTTGTAGAGGTCAGAAGCAGTCGCAGATTCGTTTGCTTTAACCCTTACTGATAAAGTAGATAAATCAGCATCTTCAGAAGGAACTTTATAAACCTGATTTGTAAATGTATTAACAAGATATTGGAAAGTAACTATAGATCCTTCCTGAACCAATAAATTGTCAAATATAGCAACTCCTGTAGTTGTATTGACTTCTACAGTCCTATCTTGCAAAATATTCCAAATATAATTACCACCTGTAGCAACAGCACCTTTTTTTAAGGTAACACTACTTGGATATGCCCCATTTGTCTGTGTTGTTTGTAATTCTAACTTTAAACATCCCTTAGAAGCAAGAATTGACCTAGGAACATAGTTTAAAAGCTTCGCAATATTAACAACGTTGTCTCTAACCGTAGATGAAGGCAAAAACGCCTCATTTAACGCCATATTCGCATTAAATGCGGTATAATAACTGTTATATGCTAAAGTATCGATTAAGTATGATAGGCCAGATCCTTCAAAGTCATAATCAGTAAACTCATTTCGAGTTCTTAGATATGATTTAATAGAAGATTTGATATCATCAAAATCTAATGCTGTTAAATTATTCGGTTGCATTTACTCAGGTCTCTGTAAGACAAAGTTGATAGTTTCTTTAATAGGGATTCCTACAATTCTATATTCGACTGTAACTGCGAGCTTATTACCATCTGCAAAAGGTCGCACAGCAACATCACTTAGTTCAACCCTAGGTTCATACTGATTAATTGTATTTATGATCTCATCTTGGATTGCATCTGCTACAAAGGCATCCAAAGGTTCAAAAAGCATCTCCCTGACTCTACATCCTACAGTTGGATTAAAAGGTTTCTCTCCAGGAACAGTTAATATTAAATTTCTTATTGCCTGTTTAATGGCATTATCATTTTTAACTACACCAACGTCATAGGTAAAGGCATTTTTAGAAAATGCCATACCAAAATCTTTAAAAGCCCTAGACTTCTTTATATCTGCACCAGTAATACTTTTTAATGCCATTATACGCTATAGAAAGTGTATTTCAAAAACAACTCTTCCATAGGACCGATTGGTTTAATAACTTTTACATAATATTTGTTGTCTACTTGATATTTTTCGCAATTAGGATTGTCGCTATGGTTTATAAACCCTCCTAATGGTGTTCGATGAATTTCTTCATCATCCATGATATGAGATAGACCCAATTCAGTACCAACTTCGAGAGCTACTGTTGTAAATAGCCCTTGACCAGCAATAGGACTGTTGTAAATAAACAATCCATGTGGTAATGCCCTATAAGTCACTTTAACATTACAAATCTATCTACTATTTAGTCTGTTTTAGACAATTTAGATTTAATTAGTCCAAATAAAACTTTTATTAATGATTGACCTGCATTTCCTTGCAATTCATCAAAAATATACATGTTCAATCTGAAAGCATAATTTGCTTCAGTAATTAGAGCATTTACTTGAGATTCATCAATATCAAGAGAATCTAATGTTGCACGATATCCAGTTTTAAATTCTTTTGCATCACTAATCTTATCAAAATCGTAAAAATGTAATCCTTCACCTTTTGGTGGTTTTAGTGCGTTTTCCGCAATACCTTTTAATATCTGTCCACCTGATAAATCACCAATATAGCGAGTATAGTGATGTGCTATAAGCAAATACGGATCATTATTTGCAATTTCGTTAATTCTGTAGCAATATGTGTTACATGCCTCAGTAGGTATCTGCAATGCTCTCCAATTAGGACCATAATAGTACCTAAGATCCCTTTCGAGCGCATTTATACGCTCTAATTCAGGATAATGTATCATATTGACTATAGGATCCGTAGATTCTCTAATCCTTTGCTCCATTGTGTCATAGACATAATAGAAATTAGTCAATAATTGACGATATTGCTCTGGATCTAAGACACCTCTAAGAAATCCAGCAACAAATTTAGTATTTTCCGCAGCAGAATGGGACTTTTTAGTCCCTTGTTTAAGTTCTAATGCTAATCCCATTACCTTCCTTGACCTCTATAACGTTTTTTAGCACTATTTCGTGAAGTTGAACCATATGTGGAGTGTTTACCTCTACCTTGGCGTGTTTTTTTGGGTTTTGCTTCCATTTTACTTTCTCCTGAATTCCATTGAACGGATTTTGCCATAATTAAAGACCTATGAATACATTTGGACTACCACCTACAACAAGTGAGCTGCAGGGAAAAGCGGGGGTTTGATCCCCTAAAGGATCTCCGATACGACCTGCTCTTCGTTTATTAATGAAAACTGTTTTTGAAGTTGCCATTAACTTTCGAGAGTGTCCTTTTGCGGTTTCTCTACCACCCTCTACACCTATTGTACACCACCAAGCAGGTGTTCCTAAGGTTACAGCGCATTTGTACCCTACAGAACTTGTAGTATGCACAACTGGTGTGGGATGAGGTGTTAGTATGTCTTGATCGATTATCGGGATCATCTTGTTGATTATAACATTCGTCACTCCTCCTGTCAACGGAAGTTGCGCCATAGGTGGCCATAGTGTAGTTGCATTCATCGCTTGTACTGGTTTTGGTACTACAGCAGGTGATAATGATGGGTGAGGGCATGGTGATAACATACCACCACCTAATCCTGGGTGATGTGATGATCCACACCCACAACCATGACCACTACAAGTACCCATGTATAATGCTGCTCCTATTGGTGCTCCCATATTAGTTACTCTGAATAAGGATTTCCGTACGCTTTGTTTGCTAGATTAAATTGTGCTGCAGCAGCAGTCATATCATTCCACATTTTCATCTTTCCTGTTGCAGTCCACGCTTTACATCCGTCTCCTAAAAGACCTGACATAGTATATGTAGTCGTAGTTGACGTACCATCACCATTATCTACCGTGCCTCCCGTACTTCCTGCAGGTGCAGAACATGAAAAATGGGAACATCCCGCGTTAACTGGTGTACAACTAAGACTAACACTAATATCAGTAGACGGTTGCGGGTCAGGACGGTATTGCTTCATCATGTATTTGGTGTAAGTTGACGCATGTGGTAGGTCATTTGTAGTTCCTTGCACGGTTTCAATATAGGATTGGTCTCGTTTATCAAACTCTGGTACCACTTCTTGCGTGATTCCAGCAATATCAGACAACCTATTTGCGGTAGAACGGTCTTTCTCTGTTGTAAAACGATCCTTTATTTCACTTGGTAGGTCACTATCATTCAAATAGTCTAAATCATACCTAACTGCAGTAGCATCTTTAAGCGGATCAGTAACACTTTTCTTATATCCCCTCTGCGGTAACTGATCAATTCTCTGATTATTAGGGTCTTGCTTTATTTTAAATGAAACTGCGGGGTTCTGTTGCACTCTTTCTTCCACGTTTCCATCAACACTAGATTCAAATTCTTTAGATTGTTCTGGAGTAATGACTAGATCACCCTTAGGAAACGCATTAATTAAGTCAATTGCCCTATCTTTTAACTCACTCCCCCGAATTGTATTAGAATACACGGCAGTTTCTCTCTTATGAACATTTGTTACTACTATTTGTGGTAAGTTTGTATCAGTATAACCTGCTCCACCATCCTTAATTGTTAATGCAGTTAGTACACCTGCACTAAAAGTACCTTCGACTATTGCTGTTCTACCAGTATCAATCATAGGATCAGTAACAATTATCTCAGGTTCCCGTCCATATTGGTTCCAACCCGACCCTCCACTATCAATAGTAAGACCTGTAACTACACCATTAGTCAAAGTTGGTGTTATTGTAGGTTGAACAAGCACATTCCATATGTCTGGTGCGTTCTTATCAAGGTCAGCAGTAATAAATTGAATAGATTTATCCATAAATTCATACTTTCCTATTAATATTGCCCTATCAACGATACCTTTACCTGCTTTTGCGGTTATAACATGGTTTCTATTAGACGTATATTGCGTTTCTTTAGTAAAATCACTACCATTTCCATCCAAATAGATGATATGGTAAGGGAAGTTATCTATATCTGTGTGGAAAGCGCGGGTTATCTCATGTCCATTAATAGTATCACCTTTTCTAAGTATGTCAAACCCTGTTGCATCACCTACTCCTTGATAAGGACCAACACCTGTAACCTTTAAATTTACTGTTAGAGTGCTAGTTGTGTTATCTGGATGAGTATGTACGTACTGTAGAGTAAATGTATCTCCATTAGCATAACCTGTACCAGGTGATAATACTTCTGTTGCTAACCATGAAGTACCTGTAAAGGTTGTGGACGCTCCCGAATCGTCATATACAGACTTAATCTCTATCTTTACTCGTAATCCAGTCTTATTATTACCTACATCGTCTAATTCAAATACTTGGAAGTCATCTAATGCTTCGTCGCCACTCTGGTATGGTGGGTTTTGGGTAGTCGTATATAATATCCCTGTTACTTCTTGTTGATTCCACGCATCGGTATAGGTTACTCCATCATAGGAGAAACTAAAGTCTGTGACTCCATTAGGAAGTGTAGTGGATAAAGAGTCGTAAGTGAATGCTAATTTGTTCCTATCAGACCCAAACCCAAATAAAGTAGGATGAGGACAGTCTTGATCACCAGTATAATTGCCTTCTGGGATAGTATATGATAATGTGGTGCTCGCGGGGGCACAAGTAAATCCACTACAAGGAAAACAACTACCATCTCCTCCAGAATTTGTTGTAGCACCACTTTCGTTATTAGTAGTTGTCTGAGATTCTGTCTCGTAGTAATAGCAAGGTTTACCTATAACACCCTGATCATCAGAGGTATCGTACATATAGGAGAACCATGTATCACTATAACCGAAGTCATATGATAACTCTGTTGGGTAATGGTCGTAGATGAACGAGCAGTCATTTCCAAAGTTATTGTGGGGGACGGCACGTGTAAGTTTGCCACATGATGCAGAACTAGCAGGAAGAGGACTGCCACAAACCACTACGGAAGGATACATTACTGCAACTCCTTCTCTAGATGGTATGTTATATGCTCCGTTACTTCGGATTACATTTAAAGGGTATTCCTGAAAATCTATTGTAACACCATCAGCAGTACCAGATTGATATGCTATACAAGCATCTGTTGCTTTAGTATTATATGGATCGCATCCCATTACTGATTATTAATCGATTCCTCTAATCTATTTAACCTATCTTCGTTGCGTTTTTGAGTAGCACCTGTTGGTTTAGGATGTGCCATCTCTTCTAACTTGGTTATTCTCTTATATAATTCATCATAATTCTGTCTCATGTCAAGGTAGTCTTCATATCCCTTTGGCTTATAATACGTCTTATCAGGGGTAGGAATCTCTTGTACATGTTTTTCGAGGTCTTCTAGACGCTTACCGAGTCGAATAAGACAACTATTAATAGTATCCATCGCTTCGTTATAGTCTTGTTCAAAAGAGTATTCGTTACTCGTCATATTTTTTAAAAGAAAGGGAGTTGTCGTCTTTTATATCGTAGTCTAATTCATCTCCTATATTCCATCTCAACTCTTCTGTAAGTTCAACTGGAAGTGTAATTACTGTATCTCCAAACTCATTCTCCTCTAGGGAGACTGTAAATCGATGTGACATATTTTCATAAGCGGTTTTTAGAGACTCCTTCTCTTAGTGGGTGAGACTTCTTCCAGTTCTCCCATTCGGTAAGTACCTCTTTTCTATCATTTATAAGATTCATACTTACACAATGGTCAGCACACTCGTACATTCTTGGATCTAACCATCTCTCAGTTGTAATCAATTGCTCCAATACCCAAGTACGGTGGTCTTGGTAATCTTGGCGAAACTCTACGGTCATGTTTTTTACCTTGGAAAAATTTTTTAAATTATTTTATATAACACTTGCGTTTGGGAACCTTTGTAGGTTAGGGTAGTGGCCGTTTTTATATCCAGAACCCCCGCTATGACTGCATTCTCGGACGCTTTCTTTATATTTAGTGAGAGAATTAACTGTCTTGTGTGTTACATAGGCATTAAAAAGGGAGCAATTGTTGTTACTCCCATTATACTATTAATTAGTTAGATTGTCAAGAACTGACTGAGGGATTAGCTCAACGTTTGTAACACTTCCCAACCACTTATTAACGTGCCTAGATGTTGTTACACTCCAGAACTTTTCGGTCTTTACATAACCTTTTTCTGGTAAATATGCCGCAACTGGTGTTTTATAACTGAAGAAGACTTGCGTCCCATTAGTGAAAGAAACTTCAGTCTGATTAGCGGCAATTGGTGTTAGTTTCATTTAGAAATGATCCTTTGTTTGGTATAC
>CEUA01219753.1_pt1 | contig 10200 bp, 19 predicted proteins | sample 361541 | NCBI WGS metagenome assembly CEUA01 (sample SAMEA2623079, study PRJEB7988) | marine metagenome | isolation source: saline water (ENVO:00002010), including
TCCTGTGAGGGACCACTGAATAGGGGGAACAAGTCCTTGCCACCCAATTTATTTATTATACCACAACTTCAATAAAGATTCTCTTCCTCTCCCAATCTAATCTTGACATCAGATGTTGGATAAGCAACACAGGTTAAAACAAACCCTGCTTCCAACTGATCTTCATCTAAGAATGACTGGTCTTCTTGGTTGACTGTGCCTTCTAAAACCTTACCAGCACAGGTACTACACGCACCAGCACGGCAAGAGTATGGAGCATCAGCACCTTCCTCCTCTGCCTTATCTAAGATGTATTCGTCTGCTTCACACTGAAAGGAAGTTTCTGTTCCGTCAGCATCGATAACCGTTACTGCGTATGCCATGAGTAAAATTTAAATGTAGACCTTGTATTTATTATAACATCAATAACCGCCAAATGGATCATCCTGTGGTTCATATTCTGATGGTGCAGTCTCTTCCCAATCAAAAGTTTTCTTCTGTGCTTGCTCAGAACCACCACCAAAATCTGTAATACTTTCTGAACCACCTATAGCAAATGGATTATACTTTGCTGTTGCAATCCTATACATCTTCTCATGCATCGTCACAGTCTCTTCAGCAGTCTTCTCAAAGTCAGGTGAAGATTCATGTCGGGAAGCATAGTTATCTGCTATCTCTTCTTCAGGTCTTGGGTTGGTATAGTCTTTTGCTGTTGGCATACTATCATGCGGATGCGGAGTGTCGTCGAACCAATCGTCTTTAGGCATTTTATCTGGGTCTGGGGCTGGATAAGTCATATAATATTTAGTTTTCTACATTGCATTAAGAACCAATGGTAATAAGTTATGTTCTGCTTGTTGTATTGCACGTTGCAATGACTCAGCAGTTTCACCTGGTAAAATAGGAACTGTCTGTTGTCTTATAATGGCACCAGAGTCTAACTCTTCTGTTACAAAATGAACAGTAGCACCAGTCTCTAGATCACCACTCTGTAGTGCTTGCTCTACAGCATGTAATCCTTTGTACTTAGGCAACAGAGATGGATGGAGATTTATAATACGTCCTGCAAACTCATCACAAAATTTCTTAGATACTACTCTCATCCATCCTGCCATAACAATCATATCAATTTCATATGCATGAAACAATGCAATGATCTCCTCTTCATCCTTACTATAACAAGAATTTATATTCAATCTATCTGCTCTCTTCTTTGCTTTACATTTCTTTTTATTGTAGACCATCAGTTTAACTTCATGATTAGGACAAGAATGAACAATGTTCTCGAAATTACTTCCGTTCCCTGAACACATCACACCTAATCGCATGTCAAATCCTCCAGAGTTACAAGACTCTCTAGTTGAACACCTTGTGCCTTCATCAATTCCTTAGCACCCTCTTGTCTATCTACGATAGTAACTACCTTAGATACATTACAACCTTGTGATCGTAACACATTAACTGCTTTCATAGCAGACTCACCTGAAGTTGTTACATCTTCTAGGACTACCACATTAGTTCCTAATGGTGGTAATGGTCCTTCTATCTGGGATGCAGTCCCATGACCTTTAGGTTCTTTCCTTATAATCAATGCACCTACTAGTCTCTTGTTCCATATGTGTGATGCATACAGAACTCCTGTTACTAAAGGATCAGCACCAAGAGTCAGACCAGCAACCATCTTAACGTTATCCTCTATACAATCCAACATCATTCCAGATATTAGATCCAAACCTTTACCTGTGAGAACAACTGGCTTACAGTTAACATAATGCTCACTGCTGTTACCAGAAGACAGAGTAAACTCACCTTTACGATAAGCATGTGCCTTTAGAATCTCAATTAATTCCTCTTTCATACTCCCCCCATAAGGACTAGTGAATATCTCCACTCAGTTTTGAAGTACCCTTTAGGTAGGTACGCTGAGTGGAAGTTGTTTCCATTATAGAATATAGCACGGTTATAACGCAAGGGTTCCATATGATACAAATTCCAACACTCATCACCTGTGAACTCCTCATATACAAAGTTGCCCTTGACTTGCTTACTGAATACCTGCTCTTGAATATGGGGTGGTAGATCAACTCCTTGGTAATGATTCTGCCATGTATAGAACCCTGTTCCTCCAGGACCATCTGATAACCATAGGTTTACTACATACTCCTTATTGTCATGATGAGGATACCATGCCTTACAATTACATGGCATGTCATCTTTATACAGATTAGTAAACCCTTGTTCAATCCAAGGATTAAATCCTGTCCAATTACTAAACAACTTCTCCATATTATTATAGAACTCATAAGGTAAGAGTTGTCTCCAACCAGGAGAAGAGGTTGGATAAAAATAATCAGAAGCAAACGCAGGGATCTGCATTAAAAGATCCTTATATTCGTCTGGCTTCTTAAGGAAGTCATTGAATATAAGGATCTCAGAGTCTTCATTTAATCTATGAATCTCTGGATAGGGATTGTTTATATCAAAGATAGATTTATCTGTGATAATTTCCATAATATTCTACTGCTGTTGGGAAGGTCAGACTCTTCTTGTGTCTGTTAACCTGATCAATAGTATCAGATAATTTATATACCTTCTCAGTGAAATCATCCTCCCAGAACTTCATGTTGGATAGTTTGAAAGAACTATATGGATTGATCTCATGTCCTGCAATCATGTAAAGAGTAGCACTCAGATTATCAAACTGTAATGTCTCATGTAAATCAAAGTAAGCTCCTCCACGTATATCATATACTTGTTTCAACAAAGGACTATCTTTAAACTCCTGCATCTGTACATCACTCCAGAATAGAGTGTCATCTCTAGCAGTCATAGCATAATGTAATGTAATAAAATCTGCGAAGTATAAGAACTGTTCTCTACACACATGATTAAATGAATGAGCATCAAAGTTATTCAATGTATCCTTACCCTCTGCAATATTACAGAAGACCAATAGAAACTCATGGATACTCATCAAACCATTTGATTCCAACGGTTCTATGAATGCACCACTCAGTCCTATACTAATACAATTATTAACCCACATCCTATCACTCATACCATTTCGCATCTCAATATGTTTAAACTCCATCTCCTTAGCAATAGGTCCAAGATAGAATTTAAATTCTTCTAAGGCATGTTCCTTAGATAAATGCTCACTCGAATAATTATATCCAGTACCAATACTATTCCAGTGTGGTATCTCCCAGACCCATCCACTAGACATAGCAACTGAATTTGTATACAACTTAAGTTCTTTCTCTTTATCTACGTAAGGTCTTTGAGCCGCCCATGCAGCATCAGTATAAGTTCTATTATTAAATGGAACCCACCTCTCCTCCAATGCACCTTCAATTAAAACACGATTGAACCCAGTGCAATCAAAGAACAGATCACCTATTACATGAACACCACCATCTATAACAACACTCTTAATAAACTCATCCTCATCTAAGTAAACATTCTTAACTGTTCCTTTAATAACATTGACACCTTTAGGTATACAATAGTCATCACGCAAATAAGTATAAAATTTATGTGTATCAAAATGCCATGCAGTATCCTTATCCAAACTCCAGAAATCAATCTGTTCAGGAACTTGATTGTTCTCTAAGCATTCTGATATAGGAGACAAATCATTAACAAAATTTTCAAAGGGTGTCTTAGTAAGATACTGATGTGCAAACCACTCTGGTACATTAAATTTCCTCTGATCAATACGACCAAAGGGATAGTAAAAGGACTTACCTTTCTTATGAAAATTCTCAAATCTTATAGCAAGTTTATTTGTAGCATCAAACTTGGTTATAAAATCTTCATTAGATATCTCTAGAAATTCTTGCCATCTTCTCATCAACTGTGTAGTGCTTTCACCTACACCAACTGTAGGAACATCACCTTCTATTACAGTGATCTTCTTATCTGGAAATGCTTTAGCAACAGTGGCAGCAGTCATCCAACCTGCACTACCACCACCTACAATTACAACACTATTGAACTTCATACGCTGGACCTATGTCTGCATCACTGTTCCAACTAACTATAGTTTTTGTCTTATCGCCTTTATTAGTTGGTGCTTGATGTATAACATAGCTTGGGAAGCAAACAACGTCTCCTTCCTGAACCTCTAGGGTCTGTATATCGTGCTGTGTAAATGGATTTAAAATCTGTGTCCGAGGACTATCATCTGGAAGATCAACATAGTAAACACTAGTCCACTGACAATCAGTGTGTGCGTGCCAACCATGAGTAGATCCATGATCATATTGTTGAAACCATATCTTATTAATCTTAAACCTATGGTATCCCATTTCTGTATAGATGGCATCTATAGCAGGAGATAAATGGGGTTGAAGAAAATCAACCCACTTCCTCTCAATAAACTGATCAGACCATTCAGGATCCATAATGTCTCCAAAGGTTTCTGGTTTAACACTAGTGGTGTAATCACACCGAGTAATATCTAAACTCCATTGACAATCCTTATCAATTATTCTTTCAGCTTGAGCATCATTAATTAAAGACATTAGTTCATCTTTAATTTCAGCATGATTCTCAACCCTACTTAAACCAATGGGTGTTATTAATGGTATCTTAACTGCCTTCATTTGTACTTACGGACAGTCCCCTTCTCTCCACACTCTTTCAAGTATGCTCTTGCTTCTTTTTGAGTGTCAAACACTTTTGCAAATCGTGAGTCTGGATTCCATGTAGTATGAGAAACCAAATACTCTAAGTAGTCCTCTACTTTGCGTGTTGCCACCCATGTAGAAGTGTTGTTTGAATCTCGTGCCATGATAATTTCAAATAGTCTTCAAGTGTATTTATTATAGCAGACCAACACTAGATGCTGCAACCCCCACTGTTACAAAGAACCCAAATTCCATTAAGGGATACCAAGAACTACTGAAGAACGAGTTGACCGACATTTGTATATGCTATGACTGCTAGAGAGGATAGAAAAATTAATTGATACATTGTTACGCTGGATTATTTGCTGGAGCATAAATGGGTTGCATCATTCCTTTACCACCACCATCGTCATCATCATCATTGGTACTCGTTATGTCGAGTAGTAGTTCAATGATGAGGAATGCGAGGACGGGGACAAATGGAAATAATAAAGCCATTTGAAATTCGGACATTAAAGTATACCTGGGATTATCTGACCTGTTGTAACGACGGCACCTATACCTGCAACTATACCTATCATTGCAAGCCTTCCATTAAGAAGTTCTGCTTCTTTCATCTGATCTCTGTCAATGACATCTACTTGAGGCTCTTTGGCAAACATATTTACTTTGCCGTTTTCTTCTTGAGTTACCATGAGTTTTGTAAAGAAACATTACACAATTATATATAAAACATTAATGTTTGTCAAGGTATTTATACTCACAAGATGACAAAAAAATAGGTCATCATTTCTGATGACCCATATAAGAATCAGTTATGTAATACCTGTCGCGCTTAACGCCATGAGATTAATGTCTATTGGCGAAGACGTTTCTATTTATCCAAAAGTAATCACGTCTTTTCCAGAACTACCTACAGCCTCAGGAACAGGAACTGTTGTTGCTGCTTGATTAGTATCAAAGTTTAAATCTCCTGCTAAAGGATCATCATTATAAAGATTGATATTATAATCTGGATCATAACATCCATCAGGTAAAACTATATCGTCAAATGAAATACTATCTTCACCAAGGAAAGGTCTTTCAGTATGTTCTTCATGGTCTGGTAACCCTTCAACAATTGTTTGAAGTCCTTGGTAGTGTCTCCATACCTCACTAAGAGTACTTCTATCGAAGTCTTTAGTATCTACTGCCTCTTTGAAGGCTTCCTTTACAGCTTCAAGTGCTGTATCAAATTTTGAGTGTAGTCCGCAAGTCATAATTGTACAAGATCCTTTTCTAGTTTTGTCAATAAAATGTCATAGTTTTCATCAACGTCACCATAGAAAGAAGTCTTTCTAGATTCATAGAATCTCATAACCTTATTAAAGATCGATGGGTATTCTATATCTAAATTGATTCTCCTATCTACTGCATCCCATAGAATGTTGATGTAAGATGAGAACTGGTCCATACGTTACTCCTAAAGTAAACGAATGGGTTAGGAAGGAGTTGAACCTCCATCCTCTAACATTGCTATCTCAGCAAAATGATGTAACTGATCTATCAGTAAATCTTCTAGTCCTTCTTCCAACGTATCCAAATCAACGTGGGAGTCATACATGTCAGAGGATTCCATATTACTAACCCTGATTATAAATGCAAGGTTAGTTTTTGTCAAGCATCAAAGTAATCTTTACGCATGTATCTACCGAGTATGTTGCTGTTGTAGTATGCTGGTGTGCCATCTGCAGTAGCCTCCGTAAGGACGTTGTGTAAAAATAGTTGACGGGTCTCCTCGTAGTTGACCTTCCCTAATGTTTTATGTAGGCTTATTATTTCTCTTTTGAAACATCCATTCCCCAGAAGTTTCCTGTCCGCTGTAAGTTCCTTAGAACTTCCGTAGTATGCTTTCCAGTTACTTTCACTAGTCCGTTTGCGTCTCTCACCTCTAGGCTTTCGCTTTTGAACGAAGTATTTTCTTCCGATGTACTGCTTCCCAGTTTGTAGATTTGTAATCCTGTAGACAAAACCGAAGAAGCCGTTAATGTCAGCAGAAGTAAAAGTTGAACCCTGATAGGACCAGGGGTTCTCATAACTTCCCTCAACAGTTTCTGTATTTGTTTCATTAGTCACACTCTCCGTCTTCATCATTAATTTGGGCATAGGATTTTATTCCATCACCCCTATCTATATGATAAGCAGAAGTGTCTGAATACACCTCTGCTTTTATCTCTGCAATTGCTCTTTCTAAATCTGCTATTAATACTTTTAAATTTTGTGTAGGCATATCTTAGTAGTGGTATTCGTCTAGTATATCCAAGGCATTATTCAATGCTTGCTGTGCAGCCCACCGTTCATCCTTAGTCCATTTGGGATACCACGACCGACTGTCTATGTTATTCTTAATTTTTAAAAGTCTAGATGTCATGTCCACCTTACTAAGACGACCGTTCATCTAACCGCCCACCAATTTTTCCCAGTCACTGTTAAAGAGTTCTAACCCTTTATCTGTGAGTATATGTTTGTACATTCCTGTAAAAATCTTGGAAGGAATAGTGCAAATATCAGCACCGACTCGAAAAGCAGCGGATACCTGGGCAACGTCCCGAATGGATGCTGCAAGGACTTTAGTTGCAACCTTATGGGTAGCATAGACATCAGAAATTTCCTCAATAAGTTGAATACCGTCAAAGGATTGATCAAATACACGACCAACAAACGGTGACACATAAGTAGCACCTGCTTTAGCAGCAAGTATAGCTTGAGCAGTAGAGAAACACAGTGTTACATTAACTGGAACATCATCTTCTGATAAACTCTTACAAGCTTTCAACCCTTCAGGTGTAAGGGGTACTTTAATTGTAATGTTTGGACCAATATCTACATACTCATCTGCCATATCCAACATCTCATCTGCTGTCTCTCCTACAAGTTCTGCAGAGATCGACGCATGAAATGGGAATATCTCTGAAATCTGTTTGATTACTGTCACAGGATCATGACCATTCTTCAACATCAGACTGGGGTTGGTTGTTACACCATCTATTAACCCAGTCCCATATGCTTCTTTAATAAATTCAGGATCGGAACAGTCCAGAAAAATTTTCATGACTCTCCTTTTGTTTTCAGTATTTATTATAACAAAAAAGCACCCTTATGGGTGCTTGATGTTCAAATAGACATAATCTAATTTACCTTGCACACACGAGTCTGTCCTCTGTATGCTGAACTCCTCTGTATGTAAGATCAGTCTTGACCTTAGAGCAGCTCTCTTTTGTATCTGTGTTGTAGACAACACCTCGGTAAGTAACTTTTGCCATTGGATTAACTCCTAAAGTAGTTGGGTTTTTAATCCGTTCCTTTAGTCGGCTTTTGCGTCCCAACATCCAGGTGTCTCGTCCTTTATAACTTGAATCATTTCAAGTTTAACATCATCTTCTACTTTATATGTCTTCATCTTATCGATGAGAACATTAGCATCAGAGCATGTAAAGGTTGTAGCGAGCAAAAATGGAATCATGAGATGAACGAACCCGTTCCGAGTCGGCTTACTTGCGTCCCTTTTGGGATGAACGTGTAAGGTATCAGTTGATACCTACTTTTATTTATAACAGGAGACCCTAACAAAAGAGTGCATCCTGTTACAATTTATGTGTGGTGTTGGGGAGGTTGGATTCCTGTATTACCAACAAGAGGAGGGCATTACTACAGTTAGTAAGATCACCTCTGTCTAAGACCCGACTGGTAAGTCGATTCTCCCTTGGGGGGAGCAGCACCACCTGTGTCTCATCACCTTAACCAGCTATATGCCAGAAAGTTTATTCAGTCACTCCCATGTAAGGTGATCTGCCTTACTCAAATATTATATACCTAATAACTATGGTCGTCAAGCTGTGAACCTTCTCTTTGTTGCCAAAGTTTACGTTCCATTTCCCACAAGGATTCTGCTGTGTTAGGTGGTAGTGTTTCTTGACCTGCCTTGTCTAAAAGTTCATCATACATTTTTGCATTATCAAGGATGGCTTTCTTTAGGTCTTCCAATTTCCATTCTATATCTCCATTTGATGCATCATAATCAAAGTTTGAATCCACTGAAGGTGTTTTCTTTGACATCTTGTTTGATTCCTCCGACAACATAGCTTTCAATCTCCGTTTCTTGTGGTGCATTTTGCTGACCCTTGGAATTAAGCCAGTGCTCTGTCCAAGGTAAAGGATTATTTCTTAATGGCACATCATAAATGGTATCTAAACCAATGGATTTCATTCTACGATTAGCAATCCACTCAACATAATTGAATAATAATCTATCGTTGAGTCCAATCATAGTCCCATCTTTAAATAAGTATTGTGCCCATGCCTTCTCTTCGTCAACACACTTCTTAAACATATCTATAACAACAGGCTTCATCTCTTCTGTTATCGCTGCCATCTCAGGATCATCACCATTCTTCCAGTTCTTTAATATATTTTGAGTGAGTACCAGGTGCTGGTTCTCATCCCTTGCTATCAGGGATAATATCTTTGCTGACCCTTCCATAAGTCTGTTCTCACCAAAGGCAAATGAACAAGCAAAACTTACATAGAATCTAATCCCTTCAAGAATATTAACATTAGCAACCGCTAGATATAATTTCCTTTTTAAATCTCTTACTGTCCACTCAGAATTAATATGAGATCTCATATCATGTCTCCAAGCATTACTCTGACCATACTCCTGAGCATAGTTTATAAACTCATCATAAGATTTCGTAACAGATGCTGCTCTGGATAATATATTTTCGTCTTCTAAAATAGTATCAAAGACATCAGAAGGATTTGAATAAACGTTCTTAATAATGTATGTGTATGATCTACTGTGAATCATCTCCATGAACTGCCAGACGGTCATACACGCTTCCAATTCAGGTAAAGAGCAATATGGTATAAAAGCCATACCAGGGGCACGTCCCTGCACGCTATCGAGCATGATCTGATACTTAAGATTAGAAGTAAAGATATGCTTTTGATTCTCTGTTAACTGTGCGTAATCTGCACGATCTTTCTGGAGTGATACCTCTTCAGGTCTCCAGAAATATCCTAACTGCTGCTGTGTTAACCTATCAAAGGTTGGATACTTGTAAGAGTCATAACGTTGAACACTTAATGGTGCTCCAAAAAACATTGGTTGCTTGGATGTCTCAACCCTGTTAGAGTTGAACACGGTCATGCCATTAGGCTCAGATCTTACAGGATTCACAGTCTTCCTCTTCAGTGGTTAGTATGTTATTAATTAAAGCATCAACATCAGTTAATGATTCATCACTATCTTTCTTAGCATCATATGTATTCTGGTAATAAGATGTCTTCCAACCATACTTATAGGTTGTGAGTAAGTCGCCAGCCATAACAGAAACTGGTACTTCATTATCAGGATAATTCTCTGGATTATATGCCCAGTTACCACTGATCGCTTGGTCAAAGAACTTTTGCATTATGGATACTATTTTAATGTATCCATCGTTGTTAGGCATGTCCCATAACAAAGTATAATGTGATTTCAATGTCGTGTATGAGGGAACAATCTGCTTAAGAGGCCCCTTCTTTGATTTTTTAATGGACAAGTAGTCTC